>Ga0209489_100441_pt1 | contig 76561 bp, 58 predicted proteins | sample SiratrowhiteBW_FD_187527 | JGI IMG/M metagenome (GOLD analysis project Ga0209489, IMG submission 187527) | Root nodule microbial communities of legume samples collected from California, USA - Siratro white BW (SPAdes) (version 2) | ecosystem: Host-associated > Plants > Roots > Nodule | place...
TAGGTGAAATAGGAATCTCGTATGGAATATGTGTGGAAGAGAACACTTGTGCCAAAATACCCTAAAACCCTATAGTTAGTACATATGAAATAATTGAAATACCATTTTTATACTTCCTATTTAATATATATATATATATATATATATATATATATATATATATATATATATATATATATATATTGTAATAAAAAAATGAAATAGGTATGTTTTGCAAACTCTTCCCTGCTTTTATTTTCAAATTTATTGTTTATAATTGTGTTAGGATAACTATGTAACTAACCTTCCCACTATTTATTGTTTAACAAAAGCACCACCCCTAAGTAACAAACAAAAAAATTGTTATTCCATAAGAAGTAATACTCACATGCTTGAACACATGGCTTCCACACAAGGAAATGATCATACTTAGGGGCTGGATTCATCATAAACATATTTAGTTGTGATTTCAATGACGTCCCCGTCTTTAATCCCATACCTTTTAAACACATTCGTTTCAGCCATCACATGGCCATTCTTGTTAGTGAAAAAATAAGGATCCTTTTCGAGAGGAACATGTCTCACATGTGAGACTTCTCCAAATCGTGTTAGCACTGTGTTGCTATCATGTGATTTGATGAAGCCAACACTGAACCGAGAAGGTTGTGAGTTGATGAAACCAATACTGAACTGAGAAGGTTGTGAGTTGATGAAGCCAACACTGAATCGAGAAGGTTGTGAGTTGATGAAGCCAACACTAAATTGAGAAGGTTGTGATTTGATGAAGCCTGCACTGGACCGAGTTGGTATGTTTGATGAAGCCTTTACGGAACCAAGGAGATTCTTAACCAAGGGGGTTATTCTTAACCGAGGAGGTTATTCTTAATTGAGGAGGTTGTTCTTAATCGAGGAGATTGAACCGAGGACGTTGATTTGTACTAAAGCAAGGATGTTGTTCTCTACTGAATCGAGGAGGTTGGTCTTCACTGAACCGACTACTATGAAGTCTTTACTTACCCGAGGAGGTTATGATCCGATCAACATTGGACCGAGTAGGATGTTTGCTAGACCGAGTAAGTTTTTAGAGTTTGAGAGGATTCGGTTTCGTCTCTCAGCTCTACAAGTGATACGAATGCGGCATTCAAAGTTGAGAGAATACGGTTTCAGCTCTCGGTTACTCAAGTGATACGGAAGCGACATTCAGAGTTACTCGACATACTGCTTTGGCTCTCGATCATGCAAGCCATGTAGATACGGCTCATGTATTCAATGCGGATATGCATACAAATGTGGCACACATGCAGATACAATTCATGTATCAGATACGTCCATGCATACCAATACGCCTTGAGCGGTCAACGTGACCCATATGGCCTGAGCACGCCATCTTGATGATACGGTTTTGGCCTTCAAAGATGTATCAGATGCGGCACATGTAGATATGGCCACTGCTACACAACGATGCCACACATGTATATACGGCCACGACTACATTAGATGCGACACATGTATAACCTGTGTACAACTAGGATATTGTAACCAAATCAACAGGAAGAAGATGATGATTAGAATAATTACGAACCAAAATTTTATACCTGTAATTATACCAAGTATCTAAACAAGGAAAATTGAAAAGAAACCTATCAAGCTTCCTCTCAATCCTTTGATTACCCAACCTCCCATTAGACCAAGTAAAGGAAGCACCTGAAGAACGAATAGCTAAGAGCTCATTCGAATTAATCCAATCATGAAATTCATCACAAGATAAATTGTTAGGCAAAGAACTAACTCTCGCTCAGTGACATAAAGGATATCATTAAAGTCCCCAAGAACACACAAGGTCCTTGAAGAGGAAGTAATTACAACCAAAAGCCGAAAACTAGTTGGCCTATGTCGCAACTGGAATCACGACGGGGCAACGATCCGAAAAAATTAATAATGAGTTTGAAAATTTGGAAAAAGGAGTCGCCACCATAGTTTTTATGGAAAACTATGGAAAAACAAAAAAAAACGAGGATAAGACTAGTTTGTGAAAACTGAGTCTAGATCCGGGAGTCGGTTACGTGTGGGGAAGGTGTTAGCACCTGCACAACGCCCGTCTTATGACGATACCTTTAATTAAATAAGTAAAATGAGTATATTTTTTAAAATGTTTATTTTCCCAAATAATAGAAATAAAAATAAATAAGAACAAAATAATGATTTTTAAGTTAAAGGATCCGACAAGGATTGACCTTGCTCCTACATATTTCTATACATGATAGAAAATCAAGGCTACGTAGTTTTTTTTTTTTTTTAAATTGTTTGGTTGTATGCTGATTTGTTTTGAATTTTTTATTTTCTATTATTGTTGTATTTTTACTATTTTTTCCTATTTTTAGTGATTTTTGTGGTTTTCCATTTTGTTTTAGGTTTTTTTTTTGTGACTATACCATCAATCGAGACAAAAATGTTAGTGAGCGTGGCTTGTGCGGGGTTTAGGCTCAAATGAGGATATTGTGACTCGCTCGAACTTGCAATATATGAAAAGGTAGCAGCGTACGTGCTTTTCCTTATACTGAGAGTAGGAACGGGTCATAGTTCCATGAAGGACAAGAGTTTAACCACAATCACTTTAGATGCCTCAAAAGGCAGTGTGCATGCCGGAGGTTATCACCTTAAGCTGTGTTTGGCTGGGGTTATGATGGTCTGGTGGGTGAAAAAGTTGAGATGGCAACTTTGAGGCCAAATTTGGATGGTCAGATGGCTATGGAAATGAGCAAATTTGGTGTCAAATTAAAGATAAATCTAAGGGTTTTCCATTGGTTACCTATACACCCCTAGCAACTTCAAGGATTGGGAGAACGAATTCCCTAAAGTTGGTGTATTTAATGAATCTAAATTTTTAACTTAGTCAAAATTTGGTCTTCTAAAATCAGTTTGGGACCCCAACTTTGGAATCAAAATTAATAGTTCAAATGGCATCATAAATGCACCTATGGCATACCACTAGAAATATCTTGAATATATCTTTCTAACAAGCACAAGTAAAGCCCTTGAAGATTCTTATATTGACAGAAAACTCCCTCGAAAGTTAGGCACTTGAAAACTGAAATCTGCCCTATAGTTTCTGGGAAGAACCCAGAAACCAGTTTGGGGACAAGTTTTTCGAGCAGAATTCGAAGGCTCAAATGGTAACATAAATGCACCTATTATAGACCACTGAAAATCTTGTAAAACTACCTTTCCAAAGACTACTCACACACCTTCTAAAGGTTCAAGGATAGGGAGAACAAAATCTACAAAGTTGGCTAGTTGGCTGTCTCTCATGACTTAGTTTCTGGGAAGCCTAGAAACCAGTTTGGGACATTACTTTCGGGGTGATTTTGGGTGACCAAATGATCTCATAAATACACCCATCCTAGACCAATGGAAAGAGGGAAAAAAAGAGCTTTCTAATGATAGCTCATACAACTCATAAAGCTTCAAGACTAGGGAGAACGAATCTCCCAAAGTCAACCCCAAGTCCAAGTTTATGTTTTATGTGGTGCCCAGAAAATATTCTAAGTTACACATGCTGGACCCGCATCTTGACACTCATTTTTGAGGGATCTAGAAGTTTCATAAATGGGGTTGTGGCATACCAATGGAAAGAGGGTAAACCCAGCTTTCAAATGCAACCCTCAACTCTTCCTAAAGGTTCCTAGATCTCTTGGAATCTACTCTCAAAGTTGGCTACTCGAGGGGGAGAGAGCTCGCCGGGCTAGTTTTCCGGCGACTCTCCGGCGACGGCAAAACGCCGCACCATGGGTTGTTGAATGTTCCTCTCCTCCTCCTCGTCCCAATGGAGGTGAAATGGAGGAGAAAAGAGGTCTATGGTGGAGGTGGGAGGCACAATGGTGCTTGGTAGAGGTGTTTTATGGTGGTTTTAGAGGTGTGTGGAGGAACCGTGAAAAGTGCATGCCGATTTGAGGGTGGTTTCACAATGGCAAAAGGTTTTGTGATTGGGAGTGGCAGTGAATGAAGGAATGGTGGAGAGGCATTACGAGGAGAGGTTTTCTAGTGATGTGGGGAAAATATGTGGAGGCTTGGAGAGCACGGTAGATGATGGCGTGATACGTGGGGGATATATGGCATACTTGATATAGGGGTAGTTACTTGTGGGGTGCAATAAAGCTGTAAGCTAAAGCTCCATGAAGAAGAAGAAGAAGGGTGTGTGGCATTGTATTGGTGCCATGGTGGTACATGAAAGGCACGTTTAAGGGTGTAGGTACTTTTTCCTTGGCGGTTGGTGGTGGAGATGAGCATGGTGGGGCACAGGTTACGTTAAGAGTGTTGTGTTTGAGAGAGTAGTTTGGCGTTAAGGACGTTGCATTGGTTGGGGCTATTATGGGGGTGCATTAGAGGTGACTATGTGAGATTAGATAAGGGCGCTAGTAATAAGTTAGTGTAGGGTATCGTGGGACTATGGAAGTGCTTCATATGCTTACGGGGTCACAGTGGAAGCGCATGGGAGGTGCATGGGATTTATGGGAGAGGTTAGAGAATATATTTGTGAGGTAAAAAGAAATAGTAATCGCTTTTTATTTCTGTGTGTTTATATCAGCCCATGTACAGGAAATATATACGAGTATATGGAGACTTTCTCTCCTAATTACAAGCTAATTATGTGGTGATCCACTAATCATGGGATTCTATCATTATCAAGTTAATTATGTAAAATTATGATGGGATTCTATCATTATGTATAATTATGATAATAATTATTTCCTTAATACTCCCCCTCAAGTTGGTAGGTGAAGATCACGAACCCCCAACTTGCATCATAGCGTCAAAAAATGTTCCTTACCCAATGCCTTCGTAAAAATATCTACGAGCTGGTACTTTGTCGGTACATACGAGGGATTGATTATCCCAGCTTGTAATTTTTCTCGTACAATGTGGCAGTCTATCTTAATGTGCTTTGTGTGTTCATGAAATACTGGGTTTGCTGCTATATGCAAGGCCGCCTGATTATCACAAAAAAGTCGAGCTGGCAGGTTACATGGCACCTTCAAGTCCTGCAATAGATATCGCAACCAAACTATCTCCAAACAAGTATTGGCCATCGCACGGTATTCTGCTTCCACGGATGATCTCTATACATTTGTCTGTTTTTTTTTATTTCCATGAAATAATAGAAGAACCAAGAAAAGTGCAATACCAAGATATTGATCTCCGAGTTGTTTGACAACCTCTCCAATCTGAGTCGCAATAAGTTGTCAATGTTAGATTGTTCTCGGATGGCAATAGCAATCCTTGTCCCGGCGATCCTTTGATGTACTTCAGGATGCGAATTACGGCATCCCAATGAGGTTTCTGTGGAGCTTGTATATATTGACTTAGAGTCTGAACCAAAAACACTATGTCCGACCGAGTAACCGTGAGGTATATCAGTCGTTCCACAAGCCACTTGTATTTGACTGGATTCTTTAACAATTCTCCATCGTCCGATGTGAGTTTTAGGTATTGCTCTATTGAAAATTTGTATGGGCAAGCACCTGTGAGTCCCGCATCCTGCAAAATATCAAGCGCGTATTTCCCTTGTGACATGTAAACACTAGTTTTGGAACGGGAAAATTCAATCCCTAGAAAATATTTCAAGTCTCCAAGATCTTTAATGCAAAATCGTCGTAATAGACAGTCTTTAAGACGCTGCATTTCTATCAGATCATTTTCTGTTAAAAGAATATCGTCCACATAAATCAAAAGGACAGTAAATGATGAGTCATCCTGTTTTGTGAATAAAGAGTAGTCTGCCTTGGACTGCCGAAATCCTGCAGATTTAATCACATGAGAAAATGTTGAAAACCATGTTTGGGATGCCTGTTTGAGACCATAAAGGGATTTGTTGAGTCGACACAAAATGTTCTTCCCTTGTCGACGATGCCCGTGCGGCAATTCCGTGTAAATAATTTCATGCAATTTGTCGTGTAAGGAGGCATTTTACACGTCTAGCTGGTGAATAAATCAATTTTTGGTTGATGCAATGATGAGGAGACACCTCAAAGTAGTTAATTTTTTTGTTTGTGAAAAGGTTTCGCAATAGTCGACACCTTCAATCTGAGTGTACCCCTTTGCGACAAGGGACGCCTTATATCTGTCGATGTTGCCATTCGATTTGTACTTTATTTTATAGACCCATTTGCATCTGATGGGTTTCTGCCCGGCAGGTAACGGCATCAAGGTCCACGTTTGATTTAGTTGCAAGGCGAAAAGCTCTTCGTCCATTGCTTTTCGCCAATTTGGATCATGGATAGCTTGAGCATAAGTGTGAGGTTCTTTGGTGCTTGTGATGTTAGCAATATATGCACTATGTGTAGAAGAAAAACGTGAATTAGAAAGAAAATGATGCATAGGATACCTAGTTTCGTTCGGCCGTTCTTGGGTAGTGATCGAATGATTGGCTTGGGATCCCGTCACATAGTCTTAAAGCCAAGTAGGTGGGATTGATGTGCAACTTGATCGTCGAACAGGAAAGTTGGCTGGAGAAGGTTCGATAATTGGTGTTGGGTTTCCTGGCGTGGGAGAAGAAGGTTGGTCTATTGGAGTTTCAGGCGCATTGTGACGAGTAGAAGAAGATGGTGGATCAAGTGAATGTCGGACTGGAGTTGGTAAGTCAATGTCAATAGCGGCCAGAATATCTTGCGATGAAGGTGAGGATTGCGTTCGAGACTGTAGGCAGAATGGGAAAACACTTTCATGGAAGGTGACGTCCCGACTTGTAAAAAATGTTCCTACATCTATATCAAATAATTTGTATCCTTTTTTATTGCGAGGATAACCAATGAAGATGCATTGTCGAGCGCGCGAATCGAAGTTTTGCTTAGGTGAAACAACAGTTGCGTAACAGAGGCAACCGAAAGTTTTTAGGTGGGAAAGTAAAGGTGGCTGATTATATAGTAGCTCAAATGGTGATGTATTTTTGAGTAAAGGTGATGGCAAGCAATTAATGATATATGTTGTTGTTAAAACACATTCCTCCCAAAATTCTTATGGTAAATGGGATTGAAATAGGAGGGCTCGTGCTGTGTTTAAAATGTGTCTATGTTTGCGTTCTACTACTCCATTTTGTTGAGGAGTGTAAACGCAAGTGCGTTGACATTCAATACCTTTTTTGAGGAAAAAATTACGCATGGAAAAGAATTCCAAATCGTTGTCAACACAGATGGTTTTAATAGATGCCTTGAATTGATTTTGCGCAAATGTAATGAATGATTCTAAAAGATGTTGGGTTTCAAATTTGTGACTCATAAGAAATAGCCAAGTACAGCTAGTGTAGTCATCAGCTATAGTGAGAAAAAAACGTTTTCCAAAATGAGTCGGGGTTTTATGAGGACCCCAAATGTCACAATGTAATAGATTAAATGGAGAATGAGATTTTATTGTGCTTAATGGAAAGGGTAGCCTTGTCTGTTTAGCTTTAGGACAAATACTGCAATTATTATGAATGGAAATGGAATTTTTATTGATAGGTAGTAATGAAGATACAAGTTGTAGACGCGTCAGAGAAGGATGTCTGAGGCACTTGTGCCATAAATCAGGGTTAGCTGAAACTTGAGATGCGCGGGCTTGGTTTTGAAGAGGGGACATGTAGTATAAGCCTGCGTATTGTTTACCCGAGTCAATCATCCTCCTCGTAGCCAAGTCCTGCAAAACGCAACCATGTGGAAAAAGGACGACACAACAATTTAGTACACTAGTTATCTTACTAACGGACATGAGATTTAAATTAAAAGAAAGAACGCAAAGAACATCTTTGAGAGTGATATTCTCATTGAATTTAATTGTGCCCGTAGATGAGATGGTCGTAGTTGAGCCTGAGAGCAGATTAACATTTGGAATAAATGATGATGAAGTGTGAGTAAAAAATTGTGAATCAAATGTAATGTGATTGGTTCTGCTATCCAAAATCCATGGTTTCGTAAAAGCAGAATTAATAGACGAGTTATGAGCAAACAGACCTGCGGCATTTATAAACGCTTCACTTTTACCATAATTATTGTTGAGTGAGTAAAAAGCCTTTGCCAATTGCTGAATTTGCTCGGCAGTGAAACCTTGTACAAGGTTTCCATCAGACTTGTTGCTATCATGTGGTAAAGAAGAGGAATCCGCCATGTTTGTCGATGAATAGGAGCCTTTGGGGTTATTTTTGCTTTGCTGCTGTTTGCCATTGCGTCCATTGGAATTCCATGTCCCATTCTTTATGCGATACATCCTCTGTGTGTCCTCATTTATCACAGTATGTGCAATGAAATTTCAAAATACGACATTCGGCTATGGTATGACCTGATTTGTTACAGTGTTCACAGGTTTCACCTTTTGATTGCTTCCAATTGGCAGATCGGCCCTGCACTGATGTCGCGATTGAAAAATTCTCGCCAGAATCTGAGTTCATCTTGCACAATCAGAGAGTACGCTTATAGGACATTTGGTAGAGGATTCATGGCGAGAATATTGGACCTGATTGTTTTAAACGAATCATTCAACCCCACGAGGAGTTGCATTAGTTTATCTTCTTCCTTCTCATTATGGTGCTTCTTTGTCTGATTACAAACTATGGGTGAACGATATAGCTCGAGTTCATCCCACAACGCTTTGAGTTTGATGTAGTATGAAGCCACTGACATCATACCTTAGGACATGGTAGCTATTGCCTTCTGAATTTGAAAAATGGTTGGCACATTCTTCTGCCCGAGCTGGTTGTAGAGATCTTCCCAAACTTGATGGGTGGTCTTCGCATGAACTATCCTTGCGGTTATCTCTGCCTCGATGGAGTGACTTAACCATGAAAGAATCATGGAATTATATTGATTCCATAATTCGAATTTGGATGGATCATTTTCTCGTGATGGCATTTCTAGTGTGTCGTCAACAAATCCGAGTCTCTTCTTTGTCGTGAGTGCGTGTACCATTGATGTCTTCCAAGATTGATAATTGGCGCAATTCAATTTGGTTGACACCAACATGTGTCCAGGTTGGTCCAAATGATGAACATAGAAGGGATCGGTTGGGTCCATTGTAGTCGACTTGGCGACGTTACGGGTGCCTTCTTCGCGAGACATGATTTCTTATGTAGCGGATAAAAATGGAGAGACTGTCAGAGCACCAAGATCGGTGCTCTGATACCATAGAAAGAAATGGTAATCGCTTTTTATTTCTGTGTGTTTATATCAGTCCATGTACAGGAAATATATACAAGTATATGGAGATTTTCTCTCCTAATTACAAGCTAATTATGTGGTGATCCATTAATCATGGGATTCTATCATTATCAAGTTAATTATGTACAATTATGATAATCATTATTTTCTTAATATGAGGTGAAGCAAAGAAGTTGTTTAGGCCTGGTTCTTCTCCGTGGGGGGTAGGCGAGCATCGGAAGTGGTTTTTATAAGGTGTAATGGTGTACATGTTTATTTATCGCTATGTTGTTTGTCTTTTTAAAAAAAAAATTCGCATAACATATAATGTAAACTGAATAAAAAATGGATGTAATCCAAGAGAAAAACAAAACAAGACAAGATCCAAGGAAAATTAACATACACTTTAAACAAAGTTCATCATGAAAAAAAAGCCATTCACAAAGTCAACTGAAGACATTCACCATGAACTACAACTGAGATAAGGTGAAAAAAAACTCTACCACTCAAGAGCTCGAGAAAAAAACTTGCCTGTTGATACTGAAAGACCTCCCCCTTTTCTTCCTTCTCTCTCCCTTTTATCCTCTCCTCTCTCTCTTTTCCCCCTTCTTTTTTTTTTCTTTCATTGTCATCCTCTATAATTACTTTCCCGTGAGTGCTCCTCTTTCCTAAAGAAAGCAAAGGGCTCTCCTTCTTTTTCTTACCAGTAGGTGTTTCTCCTTTACGGATGTATATGCCAAGCCAAGGATCTCTATGCGAACTTGTGTGATGCTCCCTAGTTCAAAACCATTTTTCATGACCATTATTTCGAAAAGACCAATGCCCCTATTGCATAGGAGACAAAAAATACTGTATTATCTCTGCGAGCGTGAAGCAGGGTGGCTGGTGCTGGTATCTGATCGCGTGTACAGGGAATCATGCAAAAAAATCCTGAAGGAGGGAGAATGGCGTTGATTTCCCTCTCTTTTATTGATTTTTTTTTTCATTTTTCTATTATTTTCAAAAAGTTGTGAAACTAGAATTAGTCTTTTTTTCTTTTTTTTTTTTTTCAAATCTATCGTGAGAGAAAGAGAACTAAACCAAAGGTGTGTGTGTTTTTACTCATATTTTCCCTTCTTATTGTTATCTTCCCTTTTTTATTAAAAAAAGCTAAAATGAAAATAATAAATTTTTATGTAAATTTTCTGAAAACTAATAAATAAAATGAAACCAGAAGCAATTTAAGGAACTTTTTTTCAAAAAAAAATGGTCAAAAACAAATTATTTTTATTCGGACAAAATTGGGTGTTGACAGCCTATAACTACAACCTATCAAAAAAACATTTACATATAGCTAACAACTTCACGACTAGCAAAAAATTCTCTTGTCAAAGTCAGTTAATCAGACAAGCCAACAATATCAGGTCCAGGGGTTGCCACACGCTCCTCATTAACGTCCGACATCTTAAGAGCAGAGGCCTCTTCTCTATCTTCCTCCTCATCTGGAATGTCCTAGATGGGGATGAGCCCGCCCTTGTAAAAGGCCTTACGAGGATCCATCTTGCCCTCGTCTAACGGAATGTCGTAGAAGAAGGTTACCTGTTCCAGAGCTTTTCAAAAACCAAGATGATGTTGTTCAATGACATAATTTTGGAGCTCGACAAGCTCCTTCTCAATGTCCGCCTTCCACCCACGCTCAGCCGACAGCTCCGCCTCCAAGGACAAGTTCTTCCTCTCCTACTCTGCCAATTCTTTCCCTAGGTCGTCGACCCTATTATTGGCATCGACCTCTTTATTCTCGATGACCAAGCATATCTTTCGGAACAAATAGTTTTCCACCTTCAGTTGCTCATTTTGTTCCTCAAGAGTTTTGTTGTTACTAGCCAGTGTGATATTTGCTGACAATGCAGCCTAGAGGGACGAGGAGACCTTTACCAGATCTTTTTTCAATTTTTCGTCGGCCTCCTTCTTCAAGAGCTCGACTCCCATAATCCAGTCGGCAAGCAGAGTCCTCGAGCAAAGCTTAAGGAAAGCGTTATTCAACTCGGCTGCAAAAGAGGATGTAAAGGGCCCCTTCTTAAACTTGTCCAATTCAATCATCACGCGATTTAAGATCATCACACGATGACTGAGGAAATCCATTACAGTCGACAAGTCTCCGAATGTAGTTGACGGAAAAAGTCGTTTCGAGGAGCGTGGAGAGGACGAGCAGTTGAAAGTCCAATGAGAAGACTTGTGCTCTTTCTCCTTCTTCCTCTTGCAACGGCGTTCCTCTAACGCCATCCGAGAGGCATGCGCTGGACCAGAAGGAGGCATCTGAGGAGAAGAGAACACAGTGCTAAGTGGCTCAACCCTTTCGGGAATCACCCCAGTAGTGATTCCCTTTCCTTTAACAGTTGAGGAAGGCAGACGCTTCTTCAGGAGGTTGCAAAACATCTTATCTCTGCCAGTCGGACTCATAGGGTTTAGTATATCTGCACACAAAACAAAGTGTTAGACAGACAAAGTAAAATCATTAAGATAAACAGAATAACATATCAAGAATAGCTGCAGCCTTGTCTTCGGCCGAGTAACAGCCAAGGAGTCCTCAGGTGGAAATACGGCGAGAAAGGTGCTCCATGATCCTAAGAGCCGGAAAGTCCTCGGTAGTGAAAGTCAACCTCGACCATAGATGGTACCTCGTTGGAGTTGTCGTCCAATACAAAGGAAACTTAGGCACTTCATTATCGTACACATACTAGCGGCCCTCTTCCTTAACCAATACTTTGAAAAAACCCTTTTTGGAATGTTTGTAAGACGAGGTGAAGGGGTTAAGTAGGTGATCTTTGGACTTACTAACTAAGGATAGCTAGTCTACCTTCTTGCTCGGACGAGTAGAATAACGATGAAGGAAGAGCAGAGGAATAGAGTTCAAACCCAACCACATGCACAACATCTGGAATCCTCTAAAGTATGCTCAGCTATTAAGATGGAGTTGAGTTTGAGCAATGTTAAACACGCTTAATACCCCCGTATTGAACTCGTGAAAGACGAATACAAGAGTCTCTAATTACCCTAGAGTACATAAAAAAAATCAACGGAAGATAATACTATCTAAAAAAAACTAATAAAAGAAGACATTCCAAAAATAGAACTTTTCTTTCTAACCTCTGAGTCTAACCAATCATTTTCATGAGACGGAAGATCAGCAATATCCTTGAAATCTTCTCGGAGGACTGGTTCTTTCTCAAAGGTATTCCTAACAACCCGACTGATCCATCTTAGTGTCCACTCCTTTTAAATTTTACATCAGATAATTCAGATCATTTGTTTCATATTAATATTTTTATAGTAAAAAAAACACATCCTTATAAAATCTGGAATGGGTAAATCCATATTAAGGTTTTATATTCCAATCAATATATTAAGTTTCACATTTTTAAAGATAAGAAACGCCCAAAAATACATGATAATCCTTTGTTATAAGAGATTAGTGAAACTAGATGGCAAAAGATGAAATTTATTCAACGCGTTCTTCTTACACTTCCGTGATTTCGTCTTGCATTTCCATATTTCTTTTAGAAATATAAAAAATGACCTAAATTTTCATATTTTTTAAAAAATATAAAAAATATTCAAAATATAATTTTTACAATTTGAATTATGAAATATAGAATATAATTTTTATATTTTAAATTATACAATATAAAATATAATTCTTTTTATTAATTTTTTTTGAATGGTACAATTCAAAATATAAAAAAATTATAAAAAATTATATTTTGAACTGTATAATTCAAAATATAATTTTTATATTTTGAAGTCTACAATTTAGAATTTAGTTTTTGAATTTCAGATCCATAATATAAATTTTTTTTAATTCCAGATTGTAGCGTTTGCAACCTTTATTTTATGTTACATTCTACAGTCCGATATACAATTTTTTTATATTCTAAATAGCACAATCCAAAACATAATTTTTTAAAATACAACTTTTTTATATTCTAAATAACACGATCCGAAACATAATTTTTTTATATTTTGACTGTACAATCCAAAATAAAAAGAAAGTATAGGATTTATTTAATTTTTTTCATTAAAGATATAATGGTCATTTTTCCTAGTGTATTGAGGTAAAGGAAAAATCCGTCAGTTTATTTTCCTTTTTGCCTAGCCTTGCCTAACATATTCGGAATTGTTTGAAAGCAAATAAATGGACAAATAAAATCATATTACCAAAGATGTTCTTAAAGTTTGAAATATGAAAATAAAACTCAGAATCCATCTCTTAACATTTATGAGGCCGCTCAGTTCTAGTGCAAAATAAGGACCGAGGTTCCTTCATTGCAACAATAAATTGTGTAAACAGAATAGAACAGAGATAGTTGCCATTTACAGTAATATCAAACAACAACACTAGCATATAAATCTCGACTACGTGACCATATTTGTTTCTCTAATTCTTTAAATTATTACCTTCTGATATCTGGGGATATACGCAAACATTGACAGCAGACACGATCATACTGGGTCTCTTCTACTAAGCAAGGAAGAAATCTATGAAGCCCATTGAAGAGTCTGTCTCTCTAAAGCAGCAAGTATCTAAAAGGGAAGAGGGAATTCAGGAAGAAAGTGAAAGATTTTGTTGCTCTCAGCTGGTCTGAAATCAAAGCATGAGAAATTAGCCGAGACAAGGCATTTTGATCTCAACAATGCAAAAGTATTCAACAAATTTTCTCACAACAAATAAAAGGCTCAATAATGACAAGCTCGACCAACCTTGACATATTCCAAACAAAAAACAAGTGATGGGGAGAGAACACAACAGGGAAGTTGTTGAAACAAAATATAGCTCAAGTTCAGACAGATCCAACTCCAATCACTCCTTTGTTAGACACACAAAAACGATAAAACGTTCATATACCCCCAAAAAGAGAAGATAAAATTTCAGATGCCTGTTAGATATTATAAATAATATAATTGCTCTAGTAGTAGTTAAATGAATCAATATTCTAAGTAAAGCATCATCCAAACTCTTTCATTTTTTGTAGCACTGACACATACACACACACAATACAATGTATTAAAAAAACTATGTAGCTATTCTAATTTTATAAGTAAAAAAAAGCAATTGAGAGAAGTAAAAAAAAAAAAAAACTTATGTAATAAATTCTAGTGTGGATGACATAATTGCCATTTCATTGCTTTTTCTACCAAGGAAAATAAAAAACACAAATAATAATAATAATAGCCACTACCAACAACAACAAACCATTCCAAGGAAAAGCTTGCTTAAATAAATGTGCTTTCACAATTAAGGATACAAAGGAGGATACATTGACAAAATCGCCGAAGCTTGGTAAGTTATTACTGCAAATTTATGCAAAAAAACCACGTTAAATGTAGCAATTCACATTCAAATTTACATACATACAACATCTAAAGAGGAAACAGTAGCATAACTTACCCACAGGGCACTAGAGATGTAGTATCTTCACAGTTCTGACCAAGACAGTCCTAATAATGATCCTTATCATAAAATTTATCGGACTTGAAATATTTGGCGTCAGAGGAAATATCATCATCACATGTATCAAGAGATTCTGAAGGATCATATCGGTCTGAAAATGTCTTATTTGGGAAAGAATCTGAAATATGACTCCTGTGAGTGTCATTTTGCCGCCTATCCCTCAGCCTAGATGAGTTATCATGCTTCTTTCTATTTGAGTAGCAATCCTTTTTGTTATGATGACTACTACGACTTGAGTGTCTTTCATGGCTTGTAGAAAGCCGATCTCTATGATATTTTCCCTGGTCAGCATTCCATTGATCCTCTCGGTAATATTGGCTACTATGTTGTTTGCAATCTCTAGAAAATGCAACATCCAAATTTTTGCTTTCATCCAAACAACTAGATTGTGATTGTAGCTCAGAATAACGTGGGTTGATTGCTGTCACTGTAGGTGAGTCAAGACTAGCTTTTCTTGAATTATTAGCTTCCACAGAAACGTCATGGCCAGGAGGCTTAAATGAAAACAATTCACTCTCTTCAGACATCTTCACAGGGCTTTCAAAACCCCCAGCCCGCTTGATTTGCTCCATGAAATCCTCTATCATGTACCTCATCACCTTCCAGAAGGAATTTAAAATTAGTATAAATTAGCTAAAATTAAGAAATTAAATTTTAAAAAAGTTAAAATCTCTCTTCAAATAATTTGTTCTTAAATAGTGTTATAAGACATATAAGCCAAAACAAGTATGCACCTACTCTGATATGACAGTGTCACCAAGCTACCAACTAAAATAATTATGAGATGATTACAAAATCACAATATTATTCAGCTTTTGGAAAATAAAACCATGACCGAGTACATGAAATTACTATCATTCAAAATTATAAGTAGAAAATAATAACTACCGCAGTACTTCTAACCTGTGAAGGTGACTGATTTTTCCTCTTGCCACGATAAGACATTCTTCGACGTTTGTAATCCCTTTCTTCAGCCAGCAACTCCTCTCGGGTCTTTTCCCTAGATGATTTCTACAATTGATAGCAATTGAAAACATGTTTAACAAGTAAAATGAAAGAAAATACAGTATTCACTTCCATGGCCGGGATGGGTTAGGGGCTGTATGTACAGGTGCTTAATTATAAAACTTCCACCTTATTTTCATTTCTTTGCTGTTTTCACAAGAAGTTTATATTTATATAGGAAACAATTTAAACAACTTTCTATTACTGTTTTCAGTTTTCACTATTTCCCATACAGAGTTTTAAAAATACAAAAACAACAAAAAGATGAAAAATATTTTCCTCAAACAAACAGTCTCAGTCTCGTACATAACAGGAACTCAGGCACAAAATTATAACAACCTCCTCTCATGCTCACAAATGCATAACAAGTAAGAAAAAATAGAAAAATGTGGATTGAACCGTCTATTTATTCTCCTGGTGAATCTAGGACATTCCATTCCATAACAAAGAGTCACGCAGTAATGCCTTAAGCCATTGAGATTCACTTAAAAACCCAACCTCTCCTAACATAACTTATAAGAAATCTAGTCCCCTAAGTCCTAAAAAATGTAAAAAAAGAGTAAAACCTGTGTATTAAGGAAAACTAAAGAAACTCAATACCAGAACAGAACTTGTTCTACCGAAAATTATTCAATATTAAACGTACCTGGTTAGATGATTGAGGCCTATGAAAGCCATCATGATCAATTATAGGTCTATAATCAGGACGTTTTGCCCGCTCTTCATTTGCTTTCTCAGACAAATAAGAATGATCAGCAACCCTAGAGAAATAAAGCTCCATATAATTCAGATTAAGCTCACAAAATCCCCAATTATTTGATTGTAAATGATCATAAACAATACAAAAGACACAACTTATACTTCATAGTTTTCATACCAAATAAGCATTTGTGACAAAAAAATACTCAAATTTTGAAGAGTAAATACAACATACAGCTGATAGTTACTTGGCTGCTGAGAAAACCAAAATCCCTTAATTTTTTGTTCAAGCAAAGATCGCTCGTGCAATGCCGCAACAGCCGCTGCAACTTGGGACACAAAAATCTTCCTATTCAGTATGCGATTTTTCTGTTCTCCACCTGCAGCAGAAGGTTTTACATCCTTCACATCCACACTCTCTTCATCTAAATTCTGAGCCTCGTGCTTGAAAGCAGCTTGGTCCCCTAAAGGAAACAGTAACAGAGCAGAAGCACCAACAGTGATACATTTCTTCATGAAATTGAGAACAAAATCCCTCCCGTTTGCTGCACCGTAAAGGATCGAAACCTGAGATGCCAACCACGTCAAAGCCTGGTCCAAAACGGGGCAAATTACGTACGAATTTTGGCTCTCCAAGGAAACGGAAGCTTCTCTGATAATCGACTTGAGACACAAACAGCATAACAGAAACATATGCTGCTGCATTGCGGCGTCAACAACGACGCCGTATCTGGGCGAATTGGCCATTATCCAATCCGTTAAGTGATGTTCATTGGCAATTCCGAGAGCTAAAATGGCACGAAGAACGGAGTTGGAGAATGTGGTGGGAAAATGGTTCCAGGACTGGAGTTCACGCGCGATGAAGAAGTACTGAGAGGGAAGAATGGGCGCGTGGTGAGACGGTGGGTGGAGATTGGAATGGTTATCATTGTCGACGCATTCGAGAGATAAAAAGGCGGGAAGCGTGAGGGTTGCAGTTCTGGTGAGGGCGTCCACAGGCGAGAAAGAAACGACGGCGGGGCAATCACGATAGAAGAAATTGGAGAGGGAGTTCAGATAGAAAGAGAGTTTATCAGAGCGAGAGTTGTGGAGGGTTTGGGGGTAAGTGAGAGAGTGAGTGAGATCGAGAAGAGGGCGCGGAGAGGAAGGACAACGAAGGTGGTGAAGGAACAGCGATTGGGGAGGAACAAGGTGGTGCGGACTGAAAAGGCATTGTATTAGGTTAGTATTTAGGGTTTGTGGATATGGTGTTACGGAAACAACGTGATCTGAGAGACCGATTAGGTTTTCCAGAGACGAGAGCGTTGAAGAAAGAGTAGAAGGATTCATAGATGATCTTACTCAAAACTATCCTCACTTTCAGACACTCCTCTCATTCCGGCGACTTCCAATACCAACTTCAAACTTTTTACATCCCAGTGAGGGTCAGTGTAAAGGACCTGGGCCTTCTATTTCAAATTCTGGCCCATTAGGATATTTTGATAATTTTGAAATTATGGAGGTCCACGAAGAAAAGTATGGAGGTGCAGGAAGAAGCCTTCCTCTGTAAGGGTTTAGGGCCCAAAAACAAAATGCGTTAGCCCATTCACATCTGTGGCCCAAAAATTACTTGTCGCTTCATGGATTCAAGTTTACCTTTTAATTTTCGTAAATCGTAACTCTGCCAGACGCTATAACTACAGTTATTTGGAATCGTCATTGCCACTATCCATGCCACCATCATTACCTCCATTATCTTCATCTTCATCTTAATTTTTCAAAACGATAACTATGTCATGTTTTGAGAACTTATATTATCATTACTAAGTTATTGAGTACACATAAAATACGAAATAAGATAAGGGTACACATTATTGACATTTTGCATTAGTCCACTTATGCCTATCAACCATCATACAGTAAAAAAACCATTTGCCTTGATTCTATTTCTCCATAATATATATATATATATATTATGTATATATATATATATTATGTATATTATGTATATATATTATGTATATATATTATAAGCACATTTTGTTTGGCGAACTACCGACTGGTTAAGATATTAAGAGTGAGTAAATTTGTCCAGAAGGATGAAGACAAATGAAAACGCGCTATGTTTATGTGATTTTGCAATAGTAAACTATGAGGGTTTGAGAACGATCACAATCTTTCCATTGGATATTCCAAGTTTCTAAAACTAAGATTCATAATTAGTTTTAAAGTCATTGTCATGAAACTTCTTAATTACCTGCTTTATAACAACCTCTTCTTTTCGGTACAAGTCCTATCATATTAACGTGGACTACACAAACTTTATTTTTTCTCGAGTATGGGTAGGAAAAAAGAAAATAAACTCGAAACAGAAGTAAAAGAAAAGGGAGAAAGATGGCAAATTTTCCAAACTAATGTAATATTGTTTTGAAATTCTCATAATAGTGTATTTTTTATTTTATTTTCTAATATGGGTATATTATGCAGAGATTGCACAATATCATTGTGAATAAATCATTCTATTATTGCACGATTTAATTTAAGATATATAAAATCGTGAGAAGATAACACAATTTAGTTAAAGTAAAGGAATGAAATTGTGGAATAAAGATAAGATTTTAATTAAGTAATTAATTGATTAATTGAAATGGTTAGGTTATTGCAAGTATTTAGGGTAATTAATTCTCCCACCTTTCCTTTCCTATTTTTGGTTGTTGTATTGTGTTGTACATATAAAATTAAATTAGAATTAATTCATATTGATAAAACCCTTTTGAAAATTTTGATGAAAATGAAAATGTAGTCATTGAAATTAATTAATTGTCATTTAAGTAATTAAAATAAATGTGAAATTAATTTGAATGGAAGAATATGAAGAAAAGTTACCCATTTTAATTTGAATGGTTTATATATAGAGAAAATTTAAATTATTTAAATTGATTAGTTTTTTAAATTTATTTACATTTTTTTCTTTCTTAAAAGTACTTACTTAGACTCTTTTTTTTCTTTTATAAAAATTCTAAAACTTATTTATATTTTTTCTATTTTAAAACTACTTATGTTCTTTTTTTTTATAAAAATAACCATTGTTGTAATTTTATAAAAATTCTCAAACTACTTCTGTTTTTTTCTTTTTTTTTATAAACATTCCCAAACCTATTTAAATTTTTTTTCTTCTTAAAACTACTTCCAGTCTAATTTTTTTTTTTATAAAAATAACCATTGCTGTAATTTTTTATAAAAATATAAATAAGTTTCAGAATTTTTATAAAAGAAAAAAAAGAGTTCAAGTAAGTACTTTTAAGAAGGAAAAAAAATATAAATAAATTTTAAAAATTAATCAATTCAAATAATTTAAAATTTTTTTATATTTAAACCATTCAAATTAAAACAAGTAACTTTTCTTCATATTCTTCCATTCAAATTAATTTCACATTTATTTTAATTACTTAAATGGCAATTAATTGATTTCAATGACTACATTTTCATTTTCATCAATATGCATTAATTATAATTTAATTTTATATGCACCCGAATACAACGAAAAATAGGAGAGGAAAGATGGAAAAAATAGGAGAGAAAAGGTGGAAGAATTAATTACTCTAAACTCTTCAGTAACCTAACGATTTCAATTAATCAATTAATTACTTAATTAAAATCGTACCTTTATTCCACAATTCCTTTAACTAAATTGTGTTATCTTCTCACGATTTCATATATCTTAGATTAAATCGTGCAATAATAGAACGATTTATTCACAATGATATTGTGCAATCTCTGTGCAATATACCCATATCAGGAAATAAAATAAAAAATACACCACTTTGAAAATTTCAAAAAAAAATTACACTAATTTGAGAAATTTGCGGAGAAAGATAGATACATGATAAATTTTTTGGTGAAAAATGAAAAGTATAAAAATGAACAGAAAAATAAAGTAAACGCATGGTAATAATATATACAAATCTGATATCTTTCTTGGGTAGGAAGTAGGAACCTTTCATTCAAACAGTGAGGCTTTTGAAATCTTTGGGTAGTGTAAGAAAATTAACAAATCAAGGAAGCAACTTAGTTACTTCACGGATAGAGATCAAAGACTTTGTGACAAGATAAGTTAATGAAAAATTTGCCTTAAAAAATTTCCATTATCCTCCACTTACTCCAGACGATATCTAAACGGTAACATGAAGAACCAATTAAGACTCGGGCAAAAAAATAAATAAAACCAATTAGGTGTAGCACTAGTTTCGGTGTTATACACGTTCTAGAAATGCTCAGAAAATTTTAGCCGCCGGTTTTCAACTAACAACTCTGAGTCTCTACTTCACCAGCTCCCATTAGAAAACTAATATTTCAAGCACAGGTAGTGGGTACGTACACTGTCGATTATACAAGGCAATACTGAATTTGTCATGACGTGGTGTGGGGAGCTTATTAATCTAATATTTTCTCTTTTTTGCTCAGGACCTAATCTAAGATATTTGACGAACCGGTAGTGATTAAGAATGTTTCAACCATCAAAGAGTTAACTAATCCTAGAATCGGTAAAATATGCATGAATGGCCTCGTCCTATAAATAGCTGGCTTCCCATACTACAAAATCAGCTCTCACAAACACTCTCACACACAAGTTAGTAGCTAGAAACAAAAATGAAGGTTGTTCAGTTCCTTGTTGTGCTATTGGCTTTGGCATCCTCCGTTGCCTTTGCTTATGATCCAAGCCCTCTGCAAGACTTCTGTGTAGCTATCAATGATACCAAAACTGGCGGTATATATATAGTATTATATATATACATAAATTTTGTTGCTACTGTTATTTGTGTCAAGAATAATCTGCATATATCTATATATAAAACTTTCTTAATTGGTTTATTATGTAGTGTTCGTGAATGGAAAATTTTGCAAGGATCCAAAGCTTGCTAATGCTGAAGATTTCTTCTTACGTGGATTGGGACCCGGAGACACTAATAACCCACTAGGCTCAAAGGTGACACCAGTGACTGTTAATGAAATATTAGGTCTGAACACACTTGGTATATCCTTGGCTCGCATAGACTTTGCACCCAAGGGTTTGAACCCTCCCCACACTCACCCTCGAGGAACAGAGATTCTTGTAGTCTTGGAAGGTACCCTTTACGTGGGCTTTGTCGCCTCCAACCAAAACGACAACCGGTTATTCACCAAAGTGTTGAACAAAGGTGATGTGTTTGTGTTCCCCTTTGGTCTCATTCACTTCCAGCAAAACGTTGGTTATGGAAATGCTGTTGCTATTGCCGCTCTTAGTAGCCAAAACCCGGGTGTTATCACTATTGCAAATGCTGTGTTTGGATCTAAACCTCCTATCTCTGATGAAATTCTCGCCAAAGCTTTTCAAGTTGACAAAAACGTTATCGACTACCTTCAGAAGCAATTCTGGTACAACAATAGCTAGAGTGGGAACATGAAACACTATATATGGGTAAATGATTCTCTAAATGTGTAGCCTTTTTCATGCAAAAGTCTCTCAAACAATAACTACAATATTAAATAAAACGCATGTAGCACTATTATGTCTGAAACACAGTTGTTTTGTGTGGATTTGAACCTTGATGTACCAGTATTGCAAGTCTAATAAAAGTTTAAAATTCCAAGTCGGTATATATAATTTTTACTGTTTGATTCGTGAGGTGGCTATATATGTAAAAGAACATATTCTTATTATAAATTAATAAATAAATATTCCGGAAGCATCCATGCCAACCTCAAAATCCTAAAATCAGATCACTGTCTCAGGGATGAATAACCAGTTCAATGTCTCTCTGCTTGACGTCAACAATTTCACAAATGGCCATGTAGCATTACCTCAAAGTTATGTCTGTAAGAATAGTTATGACGTATTAGCTCTTTTAATTATTGACACGTGTATCTTGTTATATTATCGGGTGATCTTATTTATCATACATTTGTTTTAGGTATACATGAACGCCTCTATAAAATAATACGTCAGTATATTTTAGCATAAACACATCAATTAATTCTACATAATAGTGTATGAAATGGAAGCCAATTCGAGGGACTAGAAAAAATAAGAAGAGGGAAATAGTGGGAAGTTATGATGGTTGGATTAATGAAAACAACTGGAAAGTGTGTGAAAAATTTGTGAACATTTGATTAATGTAATAGATTTTTTTTTTATTACATTAATCCAGGAAGAAATAGATTAATAGATTAAATTTGTGTGCTGCCTAAGGAAGAAGATGAAACCACTACATATTTTCTTTCGGTTAAAAAATTATGAATTAAGTGTTATAAGCAGGCAGGTGTAAATTTTGTGAGTCATAATCATCCTACGACTCATTGTCAACACTTTCACCTTATAGAATTAACAAATAACCACAACATTTTTTGGAAAGGTATATCATTACAGTGATATGAAAAATCTAGAATCATATAGAAATAGGATTATTTTTAATCAAAGAAAAATGGACTTATAGAAGAAGTTTGATGTTTGGCACAGGTGAATGCACGGGTTTGACTGAAAAGTAAAGAATCAAGAATATTATTTTCTTATTTAGATTGATATCAATTGCCTAGTAAAAATACTGCATTAAAATAGAAATAGTAATAATGTAAGTCGTGGTGATGGCTGCTGTGTTGAGTGTTGAAGATTTTAGCACTAACAAGTATAGTGATAGAGCAAGTAAAGACCATGTGAAGTGGATATGATTTTATCAAGCTTATCACCTCCAGAGGGACGTCTTTAAAGGGGTGTCACTACCAAAATCTATCAATACAATTTATTTGCAGGTGTGGAGGTTCAAAGCGGAATTAAATTGGAACAAACGGAGGAATTTAAGGGTATCAGGAGAGAAGGTTGCAGCATTTTGGTCAAGTGGATAAACATATGTCTACACGTTAAAACCTAGCCCAAAGCCTTATTGTAGAGGAAAAGATTGGGGGACAATTCTAACCAGGAGAGACATACAACCACAGAGTCTAGGCTTTCAAACTGATCATTATATATGAAATCCTATTCATAAATGTTCAATTCTGGCTCGAGGGTTTTAAAAGGTGGACAATAATTCTGACGCCTTATCATGCAACCATGCTTCTTAGATCCTCATCTCAAATCAAGATTAAACTTTGTAATTATAGTTCTCGGTATTAAGGTTTTTTGAAGTCAGAGAGGGAAACAAAAGGTTCAGTGCAATAGTGAAAATCTTTTGATTCGGCATGTGTGATAATTGACTACTCAAAACTATTTGGTGATATTTGGTATAAGGGAAAAAGCATTCTCGAAATACTTCTTATGCATTTATTTTTTATGTTGATAAAAAAAATTAATTGTAAATTTTGTAAAATAATTTTGTTGTCCTTAACTTAAATTTTAATTTTAATTATATTTTTATTGATAATATTATTACTTGATTTTATTTTTATTACTAGTATTTATTATTTTACTAGTAAATTATTATTTATTAATGTTATTATATAAATTTATTTTATTTTTGTTATTGTCAATACTAATTTTTGTTTAATATTTTTATTATTAGTAATTTTAATTTTAATTATCATCTCCACTTGATTTTGGTACGAAAACTTGTTAAACTTATAAATTAATCCAAAATTACTTGATTTTGATCACAAAACTTTTAAATATCCGTTTTTTGTTCGATTTGTGGTTGTTTGACATGAAAGAGGCAAAGAAAACTTCAAGTCAAAATTCCATGATTCTTTCAAGCACGAAGCCACCAAAGCTGGCCAAGCTGAAAAACCAAGCAAAGATGACTTAGTTTTGCATGCGAAACATTTTTTTGGTTTTGACGCGAAGAGGGTTGATTTGTGATTGTTTAACATAAAAGGACAAGAAAACTTTAAGTCAAAATTTTATTATTCTTTGAGACATAAAAACTACCATAGCCGAAAAAGTTGCAAACTAAACCAACCCAAGACAATTTGGTTTTACACCCGAACCGTCCCTACACACTTCTCGATCCATTTCTTATTGGCTTCTATTAGTACCTTGATCCATTTTTTATTAGCTACCATCAGTACAATTTGAAAATGTTTTGGTCAAAATTTCATAACTTTTGACACAAAAACTCACTGATGTTAAAAATCAACCCAAGATGACTTGATTTTTTCACCCAAACCTTCTCTACATCATTCTCATTCAATTTGTTATTATTTTGCATTAATATGACTCAAAAATATTCCGACCAAAATTTTATGACTTTTGGTTAAAAAACTCGCCAAAATTGTAAACTAACCCAAAATGACTTGGTTTCACCCCAAAACTTCTGAACATCCTTTTTGGGTCGATTTGTGGTTGTTTGACGTAAAAGAATGACAAAAGATTTGTTGACGTCGACCCCAAAGATGTATTTTTCAAGATTTAGACGCATGTCATGTTTTTAGACTTTATTAAAAGCCTTTTTTAAAGTCGAGAAGTTATCTTCAGCTTTTTGAGACTTAATCAACATGCCATCAATGTAGACCTAGATGGTGTTTCTCATGAGGTCTTTGAAGACCTTGTCATGAGACGTTGGTAGCCCTCATATTTTTTAACCTATAGGACATGACTTTATAATAATAATTATCCTCTTCTGCCATAAAGGTTGTCTTGTCCTGATTAGGAAGGTACATTTATATTGACTATACTCAAGGTACATCAAGAAAGTTGAAGAGCTCATTCCTAGCTGTGCTATCGACCAAGCAATCTATGTTCGACAATAGGTATGTCTCTTTGAGATTGACCTTGTTGAGGTCGGTGTAATCCACGCAAATCATCTTTTTTATCATTTATTTTTTTAACATCACTACATTGCCAATCTATATGGTGTATGTGATCGGCCTAATTAAGTCACCTTGAATAATTGATTTACTTCATGCGCCATTGCCGCTCTCCTTTCCTCACCTAGCTTGTGTTACCTCTGTGCAACTGACTTAGCTTGAGGAAGTATGGTAAGTTTGTGGCACATGAAATCAGGTTTAATTCTTGACATGTCGGCTGGACTCTATGCGAGTAGATTAACATTTACTACTATTACATGCTTGATCTCGTTTTTGAGTAGTTAATTTATAATTTTTCCAACTTTAGTACACTAGTTGGGTTGACAAACGAGCTGAACTAGAGTCATCGGTTCATCAAAGATGGGACGATATTCTTCAAATTTTGCTCTCGAGTCGAGAGCAACCTTGTCCTCATCAACCTCACCCTTCTCCTCTTTGAGACTAAGGATATGATCCTTGATGGACTAATGACCTCTACTACAGAAGGATGATTCTTCTATACTATTGCACTCGTCATTGTCGCATGCTTCAGGTACCTAGATCTTGGAAGGTGCTATCGAGGTTAAGCTGGAACCTTTCACAAAGTAGGGACTCATCTTCAAACTCTAGGCATCACATTCTCTTGTCATTTTGAGGTCGGCCTTTACAATGATTGATGGAGGAGCTCCTAGGTGCCTTAGCTTTTTGCGCAAACTTCAATGGAAGTTGAACATGATGAAACCTTGAAACACCGAATAGAAGAAGTGGATGAAACTCCTTATGATGCGGAAGCCACGAAAATGCAAGGAAGGAAGAGTGCAAGGAGGTTGATGGTGAAGTAGATGGTAAAAGCCTTGAAGGAGGTTGGGCCAACCTTCAAAAGAGAGAGTTCCTAGTTTCTAAAAGAAGAAACTCAATGTGAAACTCGAGACAATGTGCTGAAAATTTGGCATATCATTACTCAAAATCAAGCTTACAATAGAGGTTTCTAAACTCTTATTTATAGAAAAAGAGAAAAGCTAATAGCTTTCCTAGCAAGCTAAAGTAGTGTGTAGGTGAAGCTAGGGTTAGAAACCCTAGCTTGCCTTGCAAGCTACCTAAGTAGTGTGTAGGATAAGATAGGGTTAGAAACCCTAGCTTGCCTTGCAAGCTACCTAAGTAGTGTGTAGGAGAAGCTAGGGTTAGGGTAACCTAGCTTATGGAGCAAGCTTCTCCCAAACCCTAACGCCTCATTCTCCTCCAATGAGAAGGCACCACATGGCATAACTTCTAGATGCTTCTAAAATCCTAACCTAGGTGCCTTTACAAACCCTAAGGCACCTAGGGTTATTTACAAAAATCAAATTTCCCTATTCTAATTTTTACAATTTTATTAAAAGATCCTCAAAGCTCAAAATAATCAACATTTTGATCTGCACAGGTGCCTCTAACTCTTAACTGGCTTTAAGGTGTCTAAGTACATCTCTAACGATTGGGCCTTGCCTGGACCTCCGTCCATCAGTGATAATGTTTCCCTCTTCTGAAGGGAACTTCATTACCATGTAAAGCATTAAGACAGCAATCCCTAACTTATTTAGAGTCCTCCATCGATCAACACGTTATAGGACATGTCGACCTCTATGAAAATGCACTGAACAACGTTCGATAAGTTTTGCTAAGTCTTCCTACTACCAAAGGTTGTAAACAAAATCACATAACCTCTAATATGTACCTTTTCTCCCACAAATCGAACAAGGAGATCAGGGTATGAATTGATCATCACGTCGACATGTCAAGCTTCTAGAACATAGACCAATAAAGGATGTCAGCCAAACTTCATTGGTATATAAGGACCTTATGAACTTGCCAGCTATCAATGGTTGTTGTGACGAATACATAGTCATTGTGGTTAGAGTCATGTTTGCAAAAGTTAACTTTTATGAACATGATGGAAGGAAGTATCCTCAATAGTAAAGAGCTTACTAGGTTTGTGCTTCTCATATATCTTTTATAAGAGGATTCGAAACTCCTTCTTGCAAAACCTCTAGCTATGGTGTATATATGTCTAAGGACCTCACATTAGTTTCAGACTCTTTCTTATCTTATTCTAGTTGAGTTTGAAGTAGGTTTTGGAAAGCTAGAGTGTTTAATTATCCTCGACCATGACTTTGTCTTCTTTAAAGAATCTGTTTCGTCCCCTTTTGACAACCTCTATTCCACGTCCTCCACACCCTCGATAAAAAAACCTTGACCATGTTGAATAAATTGGGCAAAAAAACACAATTGAATGAGTTCTCCACACCCTCAATCACCTTGACCATGTTGAATAAATTGGAAAAAAAACACAATTGAATGAACTCTATCAAATCATGAACTTTCATATATTATTGAATTGTGTGACTATAATTCTTTTGATACTAACATCTCAACAAAGGGTGAAGTCTACATAAATTGCGAACTCTAAGTTATAAACTTCTTAAATAACGGGTCACGAACTTTCATATATCATTCAATTGTTTGTGTGACTATAATTCTTTTGATACTAACATCTCTTCATATGATCAACGAAGGGTAAAGTCAGCAAAAATTGCGAGCTCTAAATTGTAAGTTTGTCTAAGTTGTAAGCTTCTTAAATAACGATGCCACGGCCGTCGTTGAGTGTAGTGTAGGAATCAAAGCTGCCAAAACCTCTTCCTTTTAGAAGTAGAAATTATAAGAGGTGTTTCCGACCTCTTTACACCTCCTATATTCTCTTCAATAGTGATGTACTTGACAGCTCGAGAGCGAAGTACATCCATATTGTTAACGAACTTGACACATAAGGCGTTGATAAAAAAAAATCAAGTCTCAAACCCACCATCATGGAATGCATTGCTACCGCTGGTACAGATTGGGTATCGATGTGAGTAGTATCACTTGAGAGTGATTCATGTAAGAAACGACCTAAAATCTCCGACAAATAAAATGATGTAATATTCAATTTAAATAATCAAGTACTTCTAAAATACTGCCTTATTTTATCAAGTATACAAAATTTCAAGGACTACAAAAGAGAACTGACAGCTCCCAAATTTCAGACAAGAATCCGATAAAATAATTTCATTTTATATTAAAATATGTTCACTTCACTTTAAAAAATTTCTCAGAATTTTCATGTTTCAAAACTAGTATAAATCCCATGTACAAACAAATCACCTATAAATGACATTTGAAATCACTCACAAATTAAATCTTTACCGAATTCCTCGTCCAAATCCATCATAACCACAGATAAAAGAAGGCAGAACTCCAAAGGCAAACATTTTGTTATAAAAAAAATAATAATAAGTCAAGTCACATTGTTTTACTCTTAAACTCTTACTACTACAAGGTAACCCCAACAGTAAGTAGTATGTCACGAATTTCCCTTTTACTAATACAAGGCAATACATCATCAATGAGTAACTAAATAACCCACAACATATTTGAGTAACTACGTCTCAACAATGTGGGTAAAGCTTCTATACGACTTTCTCTTAAATTATCTTATCTACATTCCCGTCTAAATCCTATATCTATCTGTCATAAGGGCATTCGAGATCATTTTCAGTGACCTTGAAATGCTGTGGGCGTTGACCAGAGCAATGCAGATTCCACATTTTAAAATATGATCTCTCAAGATTCCTCACCTGTAAGATTCAAGATCAACTTAAAGAACCGTACAGAAAATGAAAAGACCATATAGATTATGGAGTCAATATAATCTCCACTCACCCAGCGAGCGGTGTCAAACAGAGGGCAAGTCATGCGTACAGCTTTGAGCTTAGAAGTAAGAGCTTGAAGCTTCGCCCGATTCAGAGCCAAGGATACTGCTCTTTCTTCATACTCTTTCATGCTACACACGGTTCCACAAAAGTTGAAAGGCAGCAAGTTAACAAAAATAATTAAGAGGCATAAGCATATTGACACTGTCTAATCTTCCGAAAAGTTGGGGCAGACATGATATATGAAAAAGCCAGGGAAGCCTGACAAGAGCACACTGAACAGAAAAACAAACTTGAAAGTGCTGACCTGCTCACAATCATCTCCTCCCCCAGTCCAGTGGCAAGGCAGAGTGAGCCAGCAACCCTAGTAGCCATTTTCTCCAGAGGCAGAGTAACCATCGGCAAACCTGCCCAGAGTATATCTGTTCCTGTCGTATGTGCATTGCATAAAGGCCTAAAAGTGTACAGTTCACACATATAAGACGAAGAATAGAAAAATGTAAACAAACAACTGCAAGCGTAACAGTAAGGGCTGCGAACAGGAAACTGAAGCTAGCAGAAAAAAGCGGGTCAGTAATTACGTGTCAAGGAATAAGTCAGCTAAAGAACTCCGTCTAATATGTTCGTTCTTCATTGCAACATCTGTAAAAATAATTTGATCTGGCTGTACCCCTTGTGCAGCAGCATCTGAAAGTGGTCCATGAATTAGAAAAACATACGATAAAGATAACAAAAATTTGATAAGATCTCCATTCATTCAAATGTAATCGATCAAAGTTCTAAAAGGTATAATGGTACAACAACACATACATGCTCTCAGTCTCATTTCTCCAGCTGCTGGAAATCTCAAGAGCCAGAGTGCACTGTTGGGTACCCGTTTAAGAATATTACACCTAAAATAATACAAGCATTGTCAGACATGAAAAGAATAAGCTGCCAAATTTTGGAAAAATAGAAGACAAGAATGGAATATAATAGAGGGGTATTACCATGTATTAAATATTTCAGGATCCATTTTGTAAAGTTGATTGAAGCATGCAAATATAAATTTGTCCTCTGGTAGACCATAGTCTGATCGTTTGTGCGGGGAGTTTGGATCTAAGACATCCTGATTTTTCTGAATAAACAAAACATGCAGGACAAGGACACTCAATGCGATGCATACAAAATTAAATTAAAACAGTTCTAAATTAAATGTTAGTAAAAAATAACCTGTTTATAATCATTTACAAAGTAGCAATGGGGAAGATGGACAATCTTCTCAGAATAAATGTGTGCATATCGTAGTGGAGAAACAAACTGCAAAGAGAAATAACAAGAAATAAAGATGCATGGTAATATGAGTTGATAAAAAATCATTCACTCTTTTTTATGTAATATCTCACCTCATCAGTCACCAAGTAATCTATATATGTAGCCCCAGTTGTTCCAGGGAATCCCATATATGAAACTTGAATTGGTGCAGGTTGCATAGCAAATATCTCATTTCTGGCACCCTGAAAAATAACAAGGAGAATAACATCGTTCAAGGTCAGGACCCAATTACAGTTCCAACAGGAGAAAAATAGGTCAGTCACAACACTACGTAGTAAAAAAGTAAAACAAAGCCAACTATGATATAACAATTTGTACAATGGTTTTAAAAGAAGTTCATAGAAGAACTACTCCCGACCTTTGTATAACCATTGAGGTTGACAAGGATATGTATCTTATCCTCGTTGATCATTTTTGCTATTGAATCAGATGACATGGCAGACACATCCACAAAGTGCTCTGCTTCAGACTGAATACGTTGCCTCCATTCAGTACCATCATTTGCACTCAATGCATAGCAGAATACCTGTAAATATAGATACATAGATAAATAGATAATACATTGAGAACAGAAGGAATAAAACTTGAAAGACAAATAGGCTGAACAAAACCACATTAAATACCTCAACATTCTTCTTGTTGTGCATACCAAAAACAGATCCCATTAGATGTGACAAGGGGTGATTCCCGAAGTCACTACTCACATACCTGCAACCCACATGTTTCCCATTAAAAGAAAAAAAAAAAAAACATTTTGGTACACAGAACAGGAAATTTAGCTACATAATGATGACATACCCAAGCCTCAGTCTTTCATAACCTCCATCCCGCTTGATTGGGATAGGAGCAGGATGGGTGAATGCAGGAAGTGCAAAACGAGATGCAATTACAGAGCAGTGTGCGGCATATTTCCGGCTACAAAGACAAAAAGGGAAGGACATACTATATAAGCTGAATAGAGCATTTGATATTTTTTAATTGGTTGTGCCTCTTGTGAACAGAAATATTCATACCTAATTTCCAGAGCAAGCATTGGGTCAAGTGGATATGCTATTGCATGAAAAGGCTGGACACTAGGAAGAACGGACATCTGAAAAACAGAAAGAATAATAATTGAAGGATACTCAAACAAGTATGCGTGTATCATATTATTCTATTAATAGAAGACAAGTAAAACAGAGCATTGACTGCTTCTGACATTAATCTGCCTCCTGATTATCCCTTCAACTTCCTTGAACATTTTATCACGATCCTCCCAACAGCAGACACACTGCAATGACAAAAGAATATACTGATTGAAACCAAATGAAATTACATACTACTATCTACCAACATGTGCTCATGAACTACCAGAGCAAAGCAGACACAAGAGCAATGACATCTAAATACACACATCACAAGACAGAGGATAAACATCTTAGTTCCTTTTTGGCTTTTGGGAAAGGACAAAGTGATATCACAAGGCAATGCTTAAGATAAAAAGTAAATAACGAGAAAGAAAATTGCTGCATTACAATTTACAACATATAGCGCATCATTTAAATCATGGTTCCAATCAATTATACTGAAAAGATCATCCAAAACCAAAAATTGAGTCCAACCAGGTAACATAAAGGAGGCAATACTACTTACTATATTCATTCCAACCACATGATCTGACCAACATAATCTATAGAAGCCAGTCAATGAAATAGCCACTTAATTGTATGGAAGGTGCATTGGGACAAGAAAGGTAATGATGAAAGGCGTATGCAGCAGGATTATATCAAAAGGTGCTCTAACAAACTTGCTGAAAATAAGGCATATAACAATAATGAATGAACAAAACCTGAAGTGTATGTAGCAGATTGCAAGTTGCTTCGGGGAAGTCAGGACGTAGGACCAAAGCCTGCTTATAGCTCTTTACAGCAGCCTCTACATGTCCACTGAAATAAAGTGACAGCTTAGATTAGCTTATAGCTATGCACAGACAGGTTCTACATGGGCATCGGAAGGATATAAAGTCTAGACAGCACAAGAGTAATAAAGGAATAACAAAAATTATCCCTAAACAACGTAAGTTCCACATTCAATTTCAATGCGACTAAAAGATATTAAAACTTCAAGATCGTGGTTCTAAGATTGTAATTTGCCTTGTTTTCTCAATATAAAAGCACTACATTGCGGGCTTCATCACCATGAAAGCAAAACTAGAAAGTTAGTCTACCTATCTTTGTAAGCAGAAGCCAAATTTGCATGGGCTTCAGCCATGGTGGGTCTGACAGCAATGGCACGTATATAATCCTGGATAGCATCAGTAACTCTGCCAATCTCCTTGTATGTATTGCCTCTATTTACTAGCCCATCAGCTGCCAAGGGATCAATGCGGAGGACCTCGTTGTAGCATGATATGGCATCCAAATAATTCCCCTACAATAATTTGTCCTTTGAATGAAAAAACTGCCAGAACTGGTATAGTCATCAACAATGTTTTTGCAAAAGCTGCTGATCCTTGCTGTTCCCCCCATGTTTTATCAAAGCATGGATCTAGCCCAACTATGTATGCATGCATGTACCTATATTTCACATACGCATTACCTGCTGCTTGTAGATTATGGCAAGGTTGTTATAAGGAGCAGACAATCCAGTTGTTACATTCAGTGTAGCTTTATAATAAGAAGCAGCAGCAGCCACCATGTTCCTGCATCACAGAATTATAACCAAGAAAAATCATTCTAACATGTAACACCAAAATTACTACCATTAGTACGATAGAAGGGGATCACATACCATTCCATGTATATATTTCCAAGATTGGTCAATGCTTGTGGGTGGTTAGGCTGTAATGTAAGACATTGCTTCATCGCACAAATAAATTGCATTGAGTAGGGATTTTAGAAATATATTATATATGCAATGTAATGAGAGGTAACAAGATAAGAAAATAAATACATTATAGCACTGGATTGCTTCCTCCACTCTGCCAACATCTTTTAGAGCATTACCCTATAAGAAAATCAAATAAAATATCATACAATACATATAAACATCGCACATTTGACATTTTTAAACTATCTATGACAAAAGAAGAAACCAACCAAGTTATTGTAAGCTTCTAAAAATCTGGGGTCACATGCAACTGCTTGCTTGTAGTGCAGAATTGCCATGTCCAGTTGACCTTGCTCATAATATATACTGGCCAAATTACCTGAGCACCAATGGAAGTTATTAGTGTAAGGTACTTCTACCAGAAATTGTAAAGCCACATAACTTGACTAGACAAAAAGGAAATTTGGGCATCCCATCGGGCAAATAGATATCTGCATATGGGACAGTCTCTATTCAGTGTCCTACAATTTTCGAACTGTTATTTTCCATAAACAGCAAAATATATAATCAGTTTTGCTATAATATATCAATGATCGTTCAGAACAAAATTATTGATGGTGAATTTAGAAACAGACAGACATTCCATCAGTTAAGTAATATTATTCCAGCTTTGCAATGGTTATAACAACTGATTATAAGACTCTAAAGAATTTATTGATTTTACATAACATGACTGGTTGCAGCACCAAAACAAACCCCTTGGAATCACATTAACACTCAGTAGACCAAAACCAGACTTTTAAGAGAAGAAAAATGAGAAGTGTTTTAGATCTTCATTATAGCAAAAGTCTTTCCAATGATGTTCTACAAAGAAAATAAATTAGCAGTAAACAGTAGAGAAAAAAAATACAGAACCCACCATAAGCCATGCCATAGTTTGGCCGTGTCTGAAGAGCATGTTGATAACATGTAATAGCTTCTTGAGACATCCCTAAAGCCTGATATAGGGAAAAAAAGAAAACTTTCAAGTTTCCAACAAGTACTAATCCAATTCAGCCAATCATGCTTGACATCATACCTTGTAGACATTCCCAAGGTTCAGATATGCATCTGGGAAGGAAGGTTTTAATTTAACTGCTTCCTGAAATTTTATTTTTTTTTTTTTTTTGTAAAAAAAGGAGAGAACATAAGAATCATAGTGACAGAAATGTCTGGGCAGCAGCATCAGAGGCAATTCTAAATATAAATAAATCAGAACCTCACGAGCATGAAGCAAAAAGTACAAATTTAAAAAAGATAAAAGCGCAGAACATATGTATGATATAGCAAAACTTCCAGTAAGTAATCACCATTTAATGATGAGAAATGAAGCATCACAAGCAAACTCAACAAAATTAATAAGACAATGTGATGCTCCACTAACTTCTATCAAGAGTAAAAGAATTTCATACGAAATGTAGAAAAGAGACATACCTTGTAATACTGAAGGGCTCGGTTGAAATCACCAGATTCCATGAACAGACCAGCAAGATTTGACCATGCAATAGCAAAGGTGGGTTGAATGTGCAATGCCTCAAGATAACAGCTGTACGCCTGCAAAAAATGTTAGATTCTGACTATTTGCAGTCTTGGAGATGGAAGTTACAACAAGAACCATCATCTGAGTCGAGGCTTGAAGACAACAACTTGATATCTGTATAGAACCGTGGATTTGAACACAGTTCCACGCACGAATTATTTAAATCAGTATCTAAAATTAAAAAAGAAAAAAGATTCAGGGTACAAAATACTAAGCATTGAAGGAGCGTTCCATGCTTCCAGGCCAGCACACAGCTATTTTTACTAATTTTATCTGGCTAGACAGAAAATGGAAGATTGATTATGACCCGAATAATAACCAATGCTGTCAACCTTTCTAGGGAATCCAGCAGATAATCATTTAACCCAAGAAGCAATATTAGGGTAAAGAAGCTACAATAGCTCTGACAGTAAGACGTGGTACACTCAGACCTGGGTAACTGGCATAGTCGCAGAAGATGTCTTAAAAAATCAAATCTCTCACAGACTAATCCAACAAGATGGTGAATCACTGATATTTTGTAATCAAGTAGGGTTATCATCTAAAACTACGAAGCCCAATTCCTCTTTAGAGAGAAACTGCACTCGCTACAAAAGGGAAGGAAGTGGTACAACATATCCAATTTCAAATATGTTCCACTGTGGCAGAAAGATCAAGAAAAGACTTTATCTCCTATGAGATATGAAGTGATAGTTCATAAACCAATTGGTTGTAGAAAACCTCAAAACTCAAGAACACCATTTAAACAATATCAAATGTTAGGACTTACTTCTTGCACCAAGCCTTGAGCTTTCATTAAATTACCCAAGTTGCTATGGGCATCAACCTGTAGTGCAATAGAAAGCAATCACATAAACCACGTAATAATACAGTGCAGAAGGAAAGAGTAAAAGGTTAAACTCTGCTTTCTAAATAACTACTTAGCATGAAAAGCTACTGATCATGAAACAAAAAGCAAAAAATACCATTAAAGGATTTATAGCAAGTGCTTGACGACAGCACTGGGCTGCTTCATTGAGTCTTCCTTTTCGCATGTATGCACTAGCTAGATTTGACCATGCATCAGCAAAATTGGGACGGAGCTACAGCAACAAAATCAAGAGGAAACAGGTTAAACAAACTAATCAAGGATTGCACAAGAACATACAAGAAAGTACGTAAGAAAAAATGGCATCAAATGAGGGGAGAAATTACTAAACCATTACAATTTTTAAATGCAATGGACTTAACCCAAATTTTCTATTATTTTATACCTATAAATAAACAACCTATTCTTATTTTACACAAGAGAGATTAATCCTAAATTTATTTTTTTCTTTATTTTTAATATGGTGCCTAAAACCTAAGGTTAGGAATAATTTTTTTTCCAATGAACTCATTTTTGGTGTCTAGAGCCTAGGGTTAGGAATAACTTCTTTTCCTGAACCCATTGTCTGCCAGTGCCGCTGCTGCCGGCACAGTCGCTGTCGGAGTTGCTGTCATCATAGCCACTACTGTGGTTGCCACCATCGAAGTTGTTGTCATCACAGCCACTACCGTCGTTGCCACCATCGAAGTTGCCATATTGTCCTTGTTTACAATATGTCCTTGTCATCCCATCAGAATTCGTTTGATTTTTTTAGGAATTTTCTCTCTCCTCTCAGGTGATTTCTCTCTCTAATTCAATTTACAGCCTCTTCTACTACCACAGTGCCTAATCCATCCATTTATACTTATTATGTCTATTCATTTGTTTATTGACAAATGAGATGGAAGTAATTATGATAATTGGATCTGAGATTCAGGGTTATATTGATCATCAATCATCTTACCCAATGTAAGATTATTGTACACTACTAATACTCAATGCCTTTATAGTGTATGACAAAATCTCCTCAAAGTTATTGCTCTCAAACGCCTTGATGGAACAATAACGGATTATTTGGGTAAAACTCATGTTCTTTATGATTTTAATGTGTTATTGCCTCTTGCCTCTACTATTTCTCAAGAACTAAAGCAAAGGTCTAATCTTTTAATGTTATTGGCCTTACATGGACTTTTGAATGATTATATATCTGTGACCAAATTTTAAGATCTCTTGTCTACTATTTCTCAAGAACTAAAGCAAGGTCTAAGTTTTAGATGTTAATGGCCTTACATGGACTTTTGAATGATTATATGTCGGTGACCAAATTTTAAGATCTTCTGTTGTGTCTAATTTTACTTCTACTTGTTCTACCCTACTAAATGTGTCAAGTAAACACACCATTAATATACATACTCCCGTTGACAACTCTTTTCCTTTGGTATGTAAACACACCATTAATATATATACTCCCATTGACAACTCTTTTCCTTTGATATCTCAACATGAAGATCTTATCGCCTTCACAAGTTGGGCAAAGGATGTAACAAGTGTGAGCATTGTGACAAGCTTGGCCATAAAATTAACAAGTGTTATGCCTTACATGGAAGTACTCCTAAATATGCCGCAATTGTCCATATTGTTGTCCACAATGGACCTATGCGACCTTCTACCATGGACACCACTTGCACATATATGTACATCTACATATAGGTAGACCTTTTGCTAGCCTCACTCACTTTAATTCTCTTGGTCCTTGGATCCTACACCCATGTACTACAGATAACGTACACGTTACAGGCAATAAATCATTTTTCTCTTTTATGTCTATCTCCTATTATTTACTTTTCATTATCATGGTTAATGGCTCTAGGGTTCATCCCATGTTGGATTGTTCACTTTTATCATGGTTAATGGCTCTGCCAGTACTATTCTTCTTCTTTCTTCTCAATCTATTAATGATGTTTTATTGATAATTATTTTATGTCTTTAGGTCTCCCTTTAATTTATTTCAATTATGTTATTCCTTTTATCAAAAATTGTTTATTTAAAGAACCAGAGTTTAATCAAATTAGTGACACCATATGTAAGTCTCATGATCTTTATCACCTACTAACATCACATGATGGCACACTAACATCACATGATGGCACAATCATAGATTCTCCATCTCCCCTTCACACTCAACTAGATCATCCTAATCTTGTCAAAAGATGCAGGAGCTTGTCCCAAGTTTGTTCAAGTTATTCAGTGTGTTTCGTCTCTCTTTTTACCTCAGTTGACTCTAACATTTGGAGACCAAATTAAGTTCTTTTTACCTTAGTTGACTCTGACATTTGCAGACCAAATTAAGTTCAGTCTAATTTAAGGTTTAAATATTTTGTTATTTTTATTAATGATTATTCCAGATGTCCTTGGTTGAAGCAAAGATGTAATCTTTGGTTGCTTTGCTTCAATTAGCTTCTTCATAGCTATGGCAACTTTGCAAAGATGGCCTTTTTATCAACTAATGTCAAATGTTTTTCTTAGTGGGAATTTGCATAAAGAAATATATATGGAGCAATCTTCGAATTTTGTTGTTTAAGGAGAGTCTTTTGGGTTGGTATGTCATCATCACAAATCTTTTATAAGACCTCAAGCAAGTCTATTAGGACTTGATTTGGAAAATTAGTATTGTAGTTCAGCAGTTTAGTTTGGTATGACTCTAAGTGAAACAAATCATCCAGTTTTTTACAGTTTTTTATTATTCCTCAAGTGCTGTATACTTGTCCTTATCAAGAGTGATCACCATGACATCTTTCAAATAAATACTATATGTCACCACTTTCAAACCAAAGATCGTGACAAACTCTAATATTTCTTGGATTAAGATAGCAAAACAATCATATTGTTAACTCTCAAAGAAAGTATGTATTTGATGTTTTGGTGAAAATTAGTTTAGTGAATTCAAAATCTGTTAACACATTTAGGATCCTAATGACAAACTCCTACCTAGCCAAGGGAGTCTCATAGAGCTTCTCAAATCCTGAGAAATATATAAAATTAGTTGAAAAATTGAACTATCTTACTAATTACTCGTCCTATGTGTTGATCATTGGAAAGTAAGCTTATTTGGCTTAAATAGTTATTTAAAATGACATTTACATATGATTATGAGACTACCCTAACTCAAATCTTGTCTTTCATAGAAAGATCAAATACATTGCGATTAATTGTCATTTCATTCAAGAAAAGATTATATCTGCATATATTAAGACTAAGATGGTTAATTTCAATGATTAAGACTAAGATTGTTAATTTCAATGATCGGTTAGTAAATTTTTTCACTAAGGAGAACCTATAATTGTTTGTATTTATAACAATCTTGATACATATAACTTAAAGGGAGTGTTGAATGTAATAAGCTTAATCCACTATTTCTACCTATAAATAAACAATAAATAAATGTATTTTATACAAGAGATATTAATCCTATACTTATTTTTTTTATTTATTTTTAATAACAACTTTAATAAAAAAATATAAGATTAACTTAGCCAGCTAGAAAGAATCAATTGTATTAATATAAGATATGTCACTACCAAAAATTTGATTTTTAGTTGCTGAACAAAAACGACGGGGATTTTTTTTAAGGAACATGGGTACAGGGATTTGTTTGAGGACCATGGGTACAGAACTACCACACTTGAGGTATTCATAAAAAAATAAAACAAAACAATACAAACTATATTTATTAGTCGAGAATTGCATGCAGACCTCGATTGCAATCAAATAGTAGCGAATTGCAAGGTCAATGTTTCCCTTCTCCTGCACAAAAATGAAGCTCTGTTCATTCTGTAAAGAGTATGAAATCTGCCAACTGCACACAGAGGTAATATAGTGAGTTCCATCACCGTAATCATGATTAGCTTACTTACCTTCCAGGCATTAGCCATATTCCCGTAACACTCAGCAAAGTGCGGCTCAATCCTCAGTGCTTCTTCATTTTTTGTAACACACATATCAAAATCATGCAACTGCCGGCAAATAGTGGCATTAGTTCAGAATGCAGTACAAAAGGAACAAGAAATCGGCACCGAGAATTATAGATAAATCATCCAACAAATGACAGACAACGCAAGGTCAATAAAAGAAGAACAAACCTGATAATAAATTGCACCCAGCAGTAGTAAGTTGTCAGTACGTAGCGGATTTCTCTCGTAAACAGTATTGCTGTGTTCTAGGGCTTTCTTAAAATTGCCACTCTTGTACATTTGATGTGCAAGAGACAAGTGCATATCTTCATCGACTGCGTCAAGGTGAATTTTTCGAAAGAATCAGACAAAAATAGTTCAAGGAAGCCTCAGGAAGCACAGAAGTTGAGAGAGTAAAACTTGTGACTTTTCTCCAAGCACTCACAATTACCAACTAAAACATAAAAAGCCAACAACATAGGAAATAATAGATAGAAAAGTACAATACAAGGTACTCCCTGTTAAGAGTCTCCTATCAAACCCTAATTATGATGTAGATGAAGCGAGAACAAAAATCAAATGTACAAGAAGTGTAAAACTTCTTGAAGAATCCATTCCAGCTGAATTAACTACACCAATAACAACCAAGAAAATGACGCACGGAAGCAAAAACACAAACTCAAAAAAGTGTCAACACAAAATCAATACAGAGCTGGATATGCAGTGATTAGAGATTAAATAAAGAATTAAAATTCAAAAAACCTTCGTTAGAATCATGACCGCGTAACGGTAAAAGAGTGAGCGACGCGGGCTCCTGCTTGACGGAGAAGGGCTCGACGCGATCCCCGGTGAACTGCGGCCGAGAAGTGTCGGCGGAGCCAGGAAGCTGTGGCTGGTGGTGGTAGTGGTGGCGGCTGGGGTGGTGGTGGTCTCCCTGCACGGAGATCATGGTTCCGGCGTAGAGGGACGGCGAAAACGATGAGAGGCGAATCAGAGGCCGCCGTAGAAGACGATCATGAAATCGAGTGGGATCGGAACGAGATCGCGTGAGATGGAGTGGCGGAGAAAGAAGATTGCTCGAAAAATCCAAACCCTATGTGAGAAATTTCTCGAGTATTTCTTCTTCTTTCTCTCTTTTGGGCTTCGTTTCTGTTAAAAGTGGAAACGATGACACGGCGGAGAAGTGTTTTATAGGTGATGAGGATGTCTGTGTGGATTAATATGCACCGTTGATGTGAGACAGCAATCAAGTCCACCGTTAGGTAAAGTCAGATTTCATCACTATTCGACACGTAAGTGCTCGTATTTAATGTTAGGTAATAATTCTATTATATTTTTTCCCTCCGAGATACCGTGATGCATTTTCACACCTTTTCCTTGGCGAACATATAATTACTGGTGGACATTAGATTTATATCTCTAACTTTTTATTAATGTAAATAATATTATTAGAAAATAATATTTGATTCATTTATTGTGTGTTCAGAGTTTATGCTAACAAGAAACATGTCTGTTAATTTCATCATAGATGCTATATCTCTATTTTTCATAATATTGATGTTTTGGAATATTTTCCTATCAGTATCACAATGAGAATGAAATAAAAAAAGAAACATAAAACGAGAAGAATTTGAAATAAACACACAAAAATATATGATTAAACATTTAAAATGAAAAGGAAACAAAACTCCATTCAATTGTAATATATATATATATATATATATATATAAAGAGAAACATATATAATAGTACTTTCGAAATCTTAATTATTCCTACTTTAAAGGTGTTATATTTAAGATGCAATTTATTAGGATAAAATTACAAACATGAAATAGTTGTAGTTGGGATGATTTGACTTATGTTTTGATGTTCAACTATTAAAAATACTCTTATTTTTTTTTTAAATGCAATGATTGCGTTTGTTTAAATAAAGGATAATTTATTGTAAAATAATTCAAATTTTATGTTATCTTATATGCTCCAAAGGATTCTTTAAAACTTACATCATATGGGAGAATAGATGTGAATTAATGTTTTCATAATAAATCATTGATATATCTTTATTGTTCCATGTTCTAATAAATTGAACTTAAAATCTCACTATATACTTACAAGCTTTAATTATTATTGATTCAGTTATTTTTATTAAATTTATTAAAAACTATATTATTTTATAGAATTATTATTTTTTTAAACAATTATATTAAAAAATATTAAATATTATAGTCCAACTAAATATTTTAATTTTAGTTATTAAATTTGACATCCAAATTGTTGTTCATAAATATAATGTTTGTTCTAATAATCTTAACAAAAAATTATTATTATTATTATTATTATTATTATTATTATTATTATTATTATTATTATTATTATTATTATTATTATTATTATTATTATTATTCCACGGGTACAGTTATCAGATTTACATTTATTGTCAAATAGGGATAAGCTTTAAATAAAAAGGTTAATAGGCCTATTGGCTCATTTTTAGATAAAGGAATTACATTTTGCACCTCTTTTTACAGTTGAATATTAGTTATCAAAGTGAAAGTGAAAGTTAGGACAAACAATGACCATTCTTATACAAACCAGGAACTGAGGTAAATGCTAAAAAGTGAAATCACTTTTTGTCTTTTCTTTTTCCTTTCTAAATAAAAACCAGTCAAAATTCTTTTACGACTATAATATTTTAAACTTATTATTAACTTAGTGAAAGAGAAAGAGTAAAAGAAGCATGAAATTATAATTTTTCTTTCAATTTATTAACCATAAGCGAAAACCATAAAATAACTTATTAAATATTAGATAAGTTAGGGTTCATTATTTAATAACTTATTAAATATTATAAAATTTCTAATTATACTTTGCATCCCTTTTTACGGTTGAGTATGAGTTGTCAAAGTGAAAGTGAAAGTTAGGGCAAACAAGGAGCATTCTTATATAAACCAGAAGTTGAGGTAAATGCTAAAAAGTGAAACCACCTTTTGTCTTTTCCTTTTCCTTTCTAAATAAAAACCATTCAAAATTCTTTTATCACTATTTTATTTTAAACTTATTCTTAACTTAGTGAAAGGGAAAGAGTAAAAGAAGCATGAAATTATAATTTTTTTTCAATTTATTAACCATAAGCGAAAACAATTTTGAAAATTTTTAAAAATAACTTATTAAATATTAAATAAGTTAGGGTCTAATATTTAATAACTTATGAAATATTAGAAAATTTTAGATAAACGAATTATCCTTTGCACCCTATTTTACACTGAGTATGAGTTGTCAATGTGAAACTGAAAGTTAGGGCAAACAAGGAGCATTCTTATACAAACCAGAAGTTAAGGTAAATGCTAAAAAGTGAAACCACCTTTTGTCTTTTCTTTTTCCTTTCTAAATAAAAACCACTCAAAATCCTTTTATGACTATTTTATTTCAAACTTATTCTTAACTTAGTGAAAGAGAAACAGTAAAAGAAGCATGAAATAATATTTTTTTTTCAATTTATTAACCATAAGCGAAAACAATTTTAAAAATAACTAATTAAATATTAGATAAGTTAGGGTCTAATATTTAATAACTTATTAAATATTAGAAAATTTTAGATAAACGATCATACTTTGCTCCCCTTTTTACAGTTGAGTATGAGTTGTCAAAGTGAAAGTGAAAGTGAAAGTGAAAGTTAGGGCAAACCAGGAGCATTCTTATATAAACCAGAAGTTGAGATAAATACTAAAAAGTGAAACTACCTTTTGTCTTTTCTTTTTCCTTTCTAAATAAAAATCAGTCAAAATTCTTTTATGACTATTTTTTTTTAAACTTATTCTTAACTTAGTGAAAGAGAAAGAGTAAAAGAAGCATGAAATTATAAAAAAAATTTCAATTTATTAACCATAAGGGAAAACAATTTTGAAAATTTTTAAAAATAACATATTAAATATTGCATAAGCTAGGGTCTAATATTTAATAACTTATTAAATATTAGAAAATTTTAGATAAACAAATTATACTTTGCACCCCTTCTTACAATTGAGTATGAGCTCTCAAAGTGAAAGTGAAAGTAAAAGTTAAGGCAAACAATGAGCATTCTTATATAAATCAAAAGTTGACGTAAATGCTAAAAAGTGAAACCACCTTTTGTCTCTTCTTTTTCCTTTCTAAATAAAAACTAGTTAAAATTCTTTTATTACTATTTTATTTTAAACTTATTCTTAACTTAGTGAAAGAGAATGAGTAAAATAAGCATGAAATTATAATTTTTTTTTCAATTTATTAACCATAAGCGAAAACAATTTCGAAAATTTTTAAAAATAACTTATTAAATATTAGATAAGTTAGGGTCTAATATTTAAGAACTTATTAAATATTAGAAAATTTTATATAAACGATTATAGTTTGCTCCCCTTTTTACAGCTGAGTATGAGTTGTCAAAGTGAAAGTGATAGTAAAAGTTAGGGCAAACAAGGAGCATTCTTATACAAACCAGAAGTTGAGGTAAATGCTAAAAAGTGAAACCATCTTTTGTTTTTTCTTTTTCATTTCTAAATAAAAACTAGTCAAAATTCATTTATGACAATTTTATTTTCAACTTATTCTTAACTTAGTGAAAGAGAAAGAGTAAAAGAAGGATGAAATTATATTTTTTTTTCAATTTATTAACCATAAGGGAAAATAATTTTAAACAATTTTCAAAATAACTAATTAAATATTAGATAAGTTAGGGTCTAATATTTAATAACTTATTAAATATTAGAAAATTTTAGATAAACCAATTATACTTTGCACCCATTTTTACAACTGAGTATGAGCTGTCAAAGTAAAACTGGAAGTGAAAGTTAGGACAAACAAGGAGCATTCTTATATAAAGCAGTAGTTGAGGTAAATAATAAAAAGTGAAACCACCTTTTGTCTATTCTTTTTTCTTTATAAATAAAAATCAGTCAAAATTCTTTTATGACTATTTTATTTTAAACTTATTCTTAACTTAGTGAAAGAAAAAGAATAAAAGAAGCATGAAATTAATTTTCTTTTTAATTTATTAACCATAAGCGAAAACAATTTTGAAAATTTTTAAAAATAACTTATTAAATATTAGATAAGTTAGGGTCTAATATTTAATAACTTATGAAATATTAGAAAATTTTAGAAAAACAAATTATACTTTGCACCCCCTCTTACAACTGAGTATGAGCTGTCAAAGTGAAAGTAAAAGTAAAAGTTAAGCCAAACAAGGAGCATTCTTATATAAATCAAAAGTTGACGTAAGTGCTAAAAAGTGAAACCACCTTTTGTCTTTTCTTTTTTCTTTTTAAATAAAAACTAGTTAAAATTCTTTTATGACTATTTTATTTTAAACTTATTCTTAACTTAGTGAAAGAGAAAGGGTAAAAGAAGCATGAAATTATAATTTTTTTTTCAATTTATTAACCATAAGCGAAAACAATTTCGAAAATTTTTAAAAATAACTTATTAAATATTAGATAAGTTAAGGTCTAATATTTAAGAACTTATTAAATATTAGAAAATTTTAGATAAACGATTATACTTTGCTCCCCTTTTTACAGCTGAGTATGAGTTGTCAAAGTGAAAGTGAAAGTTAGGACAAACAAGGAGCATTCTTATTTAAACCAGAAGTTGAGGTAAATGCTAAAAAGTGAAACCACCTTTTGTTTTTTCTTTTTCCTTTCTAATTAAAAACCACTCAAAATTCTTTTATGACTATTTTATTATAAACATATTCTTAACTTAGTGAAAGAGAAAGAGTAAAAGAAACATGAAATTATAATTTTTTTTTCAATTTATTAACCATAAGCAAAAACAATTTTGAAAATTTTTAAAATTAACTTATTAAATATTAGATAAGTTAGGGTCTAATATTTAATAACTTATTAAATATTAGAAAATTTTAGATAAATGATCATACTTTGCTCCCCTTTTTACAGCTGAGTATGAGTTGTCAAAGTAAAAGTGAAAGTGAAAGTTAGGGCAAACAAGGAGCATTCTTATATAAACCAGAAGTTGAGATAAATGCTAAAAAGTGAAGCTACCTTTTGTCTTTTCTTTTTCCTTTCTAAATAAAAATCAGTCAAAATTCTTTTATGACTATTTTATTTTAAACTTATTCATAACTTAGTGAAAGAGAAAGAGTAAAAGAACCATAAAATTATAAATTTTTTTTCAATTTATTAACTATAAGGGAAAACAATTTTGAAAATTTTTAAAAATAACATATTAAATATTGCATAAGTTAGGGTCTAATATTTAATACCATATTAAATATTAGAAAATTTTAGATAAACCAATTATACTTTGCACCCCTTTTTACAGGTGAGTATGAGTTGTCAAAGTGAAAGTGAAAGTTAGGACAAACAAGGAGCATTCTTATTTAAACCACAAGTTGAGGTAAATTCTAAAAAGTGACACCACCTTTTCTCTTTTCTTTTTCCTTTCTAATTAAAAACCACTCAAAATTCTTTTATGACTATTTTATTTTAAACATATTCTTAACTTAGTGAAAGAGAAAGAGTAAAAAGAAACATGAAATTATAATTTATTTTTCAATTTATTAACCATAAGCTAAAACATAATTTTGAAAATTTTTAAAAATAACTAATTAAATATTAGATAAGTTAGGGTCTAATATTTAATAACTTATTAAATATTAGAAAATTTTGGATAAACCAATTATACTTTGAACTCCTTTTTACAACTGAGTATGAGTTGTCAAAGTGAAACTGGAAGTGAAAGTTAGGACAAACAAGGAGCATTCTTATATAAACCAGAAGTTGAGGTAAATAATAAAAAGTGAAACTACCTTTTGTCTTTTCTTTTTCCTTTATAAATAAAAATCTGTCAAAATTCTTTCATAACTATTTTATTTTAAACTTATTCTTAACTTAGTGAAAGAGAAAGAGTAAAAGAAGCATGAAATTATATTTTTTTTTTCAATTTATTAACCATAAGCGAAAACAATTTTGAAAATTTTTAAAAATAACTTATTAAATATTAGATAAGTTAGGGTCTAATATTTGATAACTTATTAAATATTAGAAAATTTTAGATAAACATCATTATACTTTGCACCTTTTCTTACAACTGAGTTGAGGTAAATGCTAAAAAGTGAAAGCGCCTTTTGTCTTTTCTTTTTCCTTTTTAAATAAAAACCACTCAATGTTCTTTTATGACTATTTTATTTTAAACTTATTCTTAACTTAATGAAAGAGAAAGAGTAAAAGAAGCATGAAATTATAATTTTTTTTTCAATTTATTAACCATAAGCGAAAAAAAGTTTGAAAATTTTTAAAAATAACTTATTAAATATTAGATAAGTTAGGGTCTAATATTTAATAACTTATTAAATATTAGAAAATTTTTAAAAAACGAATTATACTTTGCTCCCCTTTTTGCAGCTGAGTACGAGTTGTCAAAGTGAAAGTGAAAGTTAGGGCAAACAAGGAGCATTGTTATATAAACCAGAAGTTGAGGTAAATGCTAAAAAGCGAAACTACCTTTTGTCTTTTCTTTTTCCTTTATAAATAAAAAGCAGTGAAAATTCTTTCATGACTATTTTATTTTAAACTTATTGTTAACTTAGTGAAAGAGAAAGAGTAAAAGAAGCATGAAATTATATTTTTTTTTCAATTTATTAACCATAAGCGAAAACAATTTTGAAAATTTTTAAAAATAACTTATTAAATATTAGATAAGTTAGGGTCTAATATTTAATAACTTATTAAATATTAGAAAATTTTAGGTAAACAAATTATACTTTGCACCCTTTCTTACAATTGAGTATGAGCCGTCAAAGTGAAAGTGAAAGTAAAAGTTAAGGCAAACAAGGAGCATTCTTATATAAATCAAAAGTTGACGTAAATGCTAAAACGTGAAACCACCTTTTGTCTTTTCTTTTTCCTTTCTAATTAAAAACCACTCAAAATTCTTTTATGACTATTTTGTTTTAAACATATTCTTAACTTAGTGAAAGAGAAAGAGTAAAAGAAACATGAAATTATAATTTTTTTTTCAATTTATTAACCATAAGCCAAAACAATTTTGAAAATTTTTAAAAATAACTAATTAAATATTAGATAAGTTAGGGTCTAGTATTTAATAACTTATTAAATCTTAGAAAATTTTAGATAAACCAATTATACTTTGCACCCCTTTTTACAACTAAGTATGAGCTGTCAAAGTGAAAGTGGAAGTGAAAGTTAAGACAAACAAGGAGCATTCTTATATAAATCAGAAATTGAGGTAAATGCTAAAAAGTGAAACCACCTTTTGGCTTTTCTTTTTCCTTTCTAATTAAAAACCACTCAAAATTCTTGTATGACTATTTTATTTTAAACATATTCTTAACTTAGTGAAAGAGAAAAGTAAAAGAAACATGAAATTATATTTTTTTTTCAATTTATTAACCATAAGCTAAAACAATTTTGAAAATTTTTAAAAATAACTAATTAAATATTACATAAGTTAGGGTCTAATATTTAATAACTTATTAAATATTAAAAAATTTTAGATAAACCAATTATACTTTGCACCCCTTTTTACAACTGAGTATGAGTTGTCAAAGTGAAACTGGAAGTAAAAGTTAGGACAAACAAGGAGCATTCTTATATAAACCAGAAGTTGAGGTAAATGATGAAAAGTGAAACTACCTTTTGTCTTTTCTTTTTCCTTTATAAATAAAAACCTGTCAAAATTCTTTCATGACTATTTTATTTTAAACTTATTCTTAACTTAGTGAAAGAGAAAGAGTAAAAGAAGGATGAAATTATAATTTTGTTTTTCAATTTATTAACCATAAGCGAAAACAATTTTGAAAATTTTTAAAAATATCTTATTAAATATTAGATAAGTTAGGGTCTAATATATTAAATATTAAATATTAGAAAAATTTTAGATAAAGGAATTATACTTTGCATTCCTTTTTACAGCTGAGTATGAGCTGTCAAAGTGAAAGTGAAAGTGAAATAGGGCAAACAAAGAGCATTATTATATAAACCAGAAGTTGAGGTAAATGCTAAAAAGTGAAACCACCTTTTGTCTTTTCTTTTTCCTGTATAAATAAAAACCAGTCAAAATTCTTTTATGACTATTTTATTTTAAACTTATTCTTAACTTAGTGGAAGAGAAAGAGTAAAAGAAGCATGAAATTATAATTTTTTTTTCAATTGATTAACCATAAGCCAAAACAATTTTGAAATTTTTTAAAAATAACTTATTAAATATTAGATAAGTTAGGGTCTAATATTTAATAACTTATGAAATATTAGAAAATTTTAGATAAACGAATTATATTTTGCACCTTTTTCTACAGCTGAGTATGAGGTGTCAAAGTGAAAGTGAATGTAAAAAGTTAGGACAAACAAGGAGCATTCTTATATAAATCAAAAGTTGAGGTAAATGCTAAAAATGAAACCACCTTTTATCTTTTCTTTCTCTTTTCTAAATAAAAACCAGTCAAAATTCTTTTATGACTATTTTATGTTAAACTTATTCTTAACTTAATAAAAGAGAAAGAGTAAAAGAAGCATGAAATTATATTTTTTTTTAATTTATTAACCATAAGCCAAAACAATTTTGAAAACTTTTAAAAATAACTTATTAAATATTATAATTAAATATTATTACAAAACAACTCTTTGGAATTATTTTTTCTATTTAGTAGATGAAAGATAATGTTCTTATATTCACTCTTCTTGGTCGTGTTGTGAGGATAACCTATTTCTACTAATTTATTACTCCAATATTTCTCATAATAACTATTAAAGTCGTTTTAAATGTAACAATTCAACCGTTATTCTAGAAATGCACAATTTATTGATTTCTTTAGGGACACACCATCAACAAGCCCTTTAAGTATGCAACATTTAGTGACAGACACATTTTGTTGCCCAACAATATTCATTTAAATATAATAAAGAGTGTTTTTATGACACAATTATTTATATTTTTATCATATATAACTATTTGTCTGTTTTTATCTTTTTCTTGTTAATACAATTTTTAAAGAGATATTTATGAAAATTAAACTGAAAAATTATTTCACTACTTCAAATTTTTGTTAAAATATTATAATATAAATTGGATTTACATTATTTAAAGCTATTGATGTAAATATTTCTTTTAATAAAAAAATATTAAAAGAATATTATACATTCTTTATTTAAAGTGTTTTTTAATTTAAGGTAAAAAAATTTCTCAAACAAATAAGCACATTTATTTAATTAAGTATTTTCTGACTTTTTTAAGAAAAAGAAAAAGAAAACCACGTTTTCACTGATTATGTAATCATAGATAACAATAAAAATAAACAGGAAACTGATTACAGAAAATAATAACTTAAAATAATACTAGAAAAAAATTATTTTATAAAAAAAATTTTGAATTCAGAAAAGAAAATTATAGTGTTACCATTATTAATTGAGAAAAATTATAAATAAAAGTAGAAAAGTCACTTAAAATATACTGAATTTTGTATGATTTTGAATATTAGATTATTATTTTTAAATATAATGATTTCTATTTTAAGTATAAACTTCTCCACAAAATTTTGGATAAATAACTAACTTAGTTACTTAAAAATTTAAAATTTATCTTTTCTAAAACAATAATCATTTAAATATATAAAATAATTAACTAATTATCATATATTTAATTGAATATAATGTATATAAGTATAAAAATATTTAAATTTAAAATAAGTTACTTTTAAATATAAGAACTAACAAATATGTTAAACTCTCATTAAATAATTAAACGGAAGAAAATTATTATTATTATTATTATTATTTATCCCAAATTGAGAAGCAATATTTTCATATTTGTTTTTAGTATTAAAATTGACTTATTAAAATCTTAATGAATTGCACTCATAAAAATTTTATGAGCATAAAATGATTTTGAAACAATCGTTAAGTAACATAGTAAATAATTTTTTTTAGGTTAAACTTAGTCATGTCTTTTAGCTTCTATATCTTCATGCCTTTTGGTCATTTATTTCGGTTTTCGTATCCTCATGCCTTTCGGTCATGGTTTTTTAGTGACGTCTTTCGCACTTTGAAATAACACACACCTTTTTGGGTTTTGTTTTTGTGATTCATTAACATGCACCTCTTTGACCATGTTTTTGTGATTCATTAACATGCATCCCTTCCGTCATGTTTTTACAATTCATTAACATACGCTTTTTCGACCATGTTTTTGTGATTCATTAACATGTACCTTTCGGTCATGTTTTTGTGATTCATTAACATGTGTCTCTTCGGCTATATTTTTGCGATTCATTAACATGCACCTTTCGATCATGTTTTTGTGATTCATTAACATGGGCCTCTTTAACCATGTTTGTGTGATTTCATTAACATACACCTTTCGGTCATGTTTTTGCGATTCATTAGCATGCGCCTCTTTCGCCGTGTTTTTGCGATTTCTTTAACGTGTACCTTTCGGTCATGTTTCTGTGACTTGCATATTCAATGTCTAGCAAATAATACACAAGGTTTAAAGAAATCATAGGAATTTTATTGATATATGTGACCTTATTAAAAAGCCTTGGAAAAAATTTATCGAAAAACTCAAGAGAAAAGAGTGTCGCCATGTGCAAAAATGTTTATCCATTGGAATAAAATTTCAAACTTAATGTCTATCAACTGAAATAAAATTTCAAACCGCATTCCATGTTCGGGGGATAGTTTCTCCATTGGTCGTGGTCTTGTTTCTCATTTTGAAAAGATTTTCTCTCAAGTTTCGTATAGTGGGAGTAGGAAAATTTGACATGCCCTACGGTAGGCAGCAATTTGTTCTAGCCGTTGAGGTTTTTATTGCTCTTGGCTGGCCTAAATAGAAGTTGTCCCATTTACTGTGAACCATCTTAATTACAAAATTATTATTTTTCTAAACAACTGCATTGAGGTACTAAATATTATAGCCTAATATAATATTCCAATATTAGTTATTTAACTTGACCTCCAAGTTATTGTTCATAATACTTTATAGAGTTGATTTTAATAATGTTAACAAATTATTATTATTATTGTTCCACCGGTGAAGTTATTAGGTCCACATGTCTTGTGAAATAGGATTAACCTTTAAATAAATAGTTAATAAACCCATACCGGTTAGCCCATCTTTAGATAAAAGGATTATACTTCCTTTTTTACTAAGCACACCTCAGAAGAAGAGAGTTATATACATAAATAAAAGATATAGATAAATTATACATTATAATAAGACACTTTTTAATATAATAACTTCAACTTAAAAAATAATATTTTATCATATCAAGATATACATTAATGTTTTATTGACATTAAAAGATAGAAAGTAAGAAAAAAATGAAAAATCAAATTGTTTAAATTAAATAATATAAATAGAAATAAAAAAGTAAAATATATTTATTTATTATTCAGTTTTTATTTCACATTTTATGTACTTTTGTTTTTCTTTTTCCGTTTTCAATTTTTTTCTTTAAAACAAACAAAATGTAAATGATGGTTAAAAGTGCACAAACATCTTACTTTTTTCTTTACATTGAGTCAAAACGTGGACCATAGAAAAATATTTAAGAAATGAGTATTGCTTCCTGCACGATATAAATTACTTATTTCACTTAATAAATTCTTAATATGTCAATAATATCTTTATTATTTCTATTTTAAAATTTATTTATTAAGTAATTTTTTTCATTTTTCCCAAGAGCAATTGAGTCCGGTTTTTTAAGGTGAATATAATCAAGGAAAAAGTTGTTAATGTTTATCTTTCTCTCTCATTTGTATATTTTAACGAACATGATAATTTTTTTTGACAATTGTTTTCTACACAATAAATACAAATTTATGTTTTTCCAATTAAAAAATAATCTTATAAATATTAAGAAATATCAATCTGTTTAATTAAATTTTTAAAATTAATCATATTATAATAATAATAATAATAATAAATTAATAATAATAAATAATAATAATAATAATAATAATAATAATAATAAATTATTATTATTATTATCTTAAGTGACTAAATTTGTTACCAAATTTTTTAGTCAGAGATTTGATCATTGATAGTGACCAAATTTTTTCGATTACTGATTCGGTCATCGACAATTCGATCACTAATATCAGTCATTATTCAACAATTTTTTAATAGTATTTAAATTTTAATAATATTAATTTTAATTACATTAATTTTAATAAAATTAGGTTTAAATATAAATAGTTAGTTTAGTTAAAAAAGGGATTGAAGAGTCAAAATGGTGTCAATTAAACAAATAAATGATATGGTATGGAGTCTCAGATTTCTCTCTTTCCCCATAAATTGCCTCTGTCTCACACGATTTTATTTTTTTCTTAATTAAAATTATGTTTAGCTTGCACAATTGGTCCATTTTAGTAAAAAAGTTTCTTTTAACCATTTTGAACATTACAGAGAAAAGCTGCACCTTTGTGGAAAAAAACTTGATTAGTGACGGACAAAGCATGCACAGTAAAATTAAAGGATTTTACTTCTTAGGGTTTGTTTATCAGCGGTTTTTACTTCTTAGGCGCTGATAACTAGGTTTAAGCTAGAAAAGGATTTCAACAGGTGACCTGGTTTTAGGACAAGTCTAAGATAGCATGTTTGTTAAGTATGTAGCCGTATCACTCCGAAAAATGTTTTGGCAAGCAAGGTAGACCAGTTTCTGCATTATGCATATTTTCTCTCTTCAGAGCGCTTTATTCCGGTGTATACGGGTAGGAAAACCTATGGACGTTGCTATTAACATATATGTTATTGGAAAAATGCTTGGGAATATGCATCAATAAAATGTATGCAGTAGTGTAATATTGAGACTGTAATAGGCACAGGGTCTCTTATATGTAAAAGCTTCAAGAGACGGGGTGGGGTCCGTTGATGTAAGCAGTTTCACAGGTATGCGATTTTCAAGAAGAGCAATAAACGATAGGCTTTTCATTAGTAACTAATGATATTTTACTGGAGTGTAATACATTTGTTACATACACTCAGAGATGAATACCCTGACCAACAGTGCCGTAAATGTAACTGGATGAAGGTTAGACCAAGTCAAGATGCTCAAATATAGGTAATCTTTAAAGTCTGCCTTCTATGTGTATGTATCCCGGAATTCCACACTGCTGATGTTATTAAGGAATTCAATTATCTTTGACAAATGAGAAACAAACCCTTGGTATTTTGTAGAATATGTAAAAGGTTATTTAGAAAATACAGGCAAACTGGATAGATGAGAAAGAATTTCAGATGCCATACATATTGAATACCGAAAACCGTTGTTCCCATTAAGATATAAATTGCTTCCTACAGCAAATATTTAATATACCAATAATATTCTTATTATTTTTATTTTTAAATTTATTTATTAAATAATCTTTTTTCTTTTTTCTTTCTCACACACCTGTAATTGACTCACCTGCAATTGACAATCAATTTATCTTATACAACCATTTCAATTTTAAATAATTTATTCTTTATTGATTTGCTTGTTAACTCACTTAAATATACTATTTCATTATGAAAGTAACGTGTCATACGGTGGTTTATGAAAACTTGGTTTTCAAAAGGTAATTTTCCGAGAAAATTACGAGCAATATTGCTCTTGGGCAATCAACTTGCCCCAAGCTAAAACGAGAAAAGTAGGGGATACCCTCTCAACTCTACAATATACTGGCTCTCTATTACGATCCGTTCGGATCTCCATGTTTCCCTCCTGGTAACAATGAAACAACAGTTTAAGCTTGCCAGTAACAAGATCCTATTATTCGAATAATTGTGGGCTATGTCTGGATCTACAATCCTATCAGACTATTTGTGGAATGTCAACTAAGTGCTACATTTCATTTACCTCGTTTGGTCGTTACATTTGCAAGTCTGAGCAGGTCATTGCGAACTAGAATCCCTTCTTTAGATTAAAAGAGAAAAAAACGAATTCAATGTTATTTCATGTGTCTAACTAATAACTATTAATCGATGCCCTGTACATGTCATTAATTTCTTCAACAGATGATATTAACATTTTTATATTCTATTTGACATGAAATCTACCAGTACCAATCAACCAATGAAGTTTTTTTGCTGAATGGAAGGGGGAATCAGCAATGAAGTGGACCTGATCTTGTCAACACAATCACATTATCCACCGTGAAATCCCCAATTAATGGTTGTTGGTGACTTAAGACAGGGTCATTTCGTGTTGGAATAAAAAAGCACTGTCGCTGCAACAGTGGGAGCCTGCCATTGCTTCATTTTCAAAACACCCTGCTCAAATAATAGATCGTGAAGTAAAAAACTATGGAGAGAAGTAATGCTTTCAAGGCCTGATACTATACATACATTAGGCTAAGAACAAAATTTGCACATGTGTGCAATGATGATACATTAAACCACAACCGGTAGACCAGTCCCAAACATTAAAACCATTACAGCATGGAGGTATATAGTTTTACAATCCTGCATCCGTGATGACACCATTGGAGGTATTGTCAATCCTCTGCTTGGCAGAAATCACTCTATCCAAAGTCTGGTCTGAGACCAAGATCCCCGTGGTTTCCAAATCTGCAACTACAGCAACAGCTGCATCTAGTTCCCCAAGGTCAACGCAGAGAGAGATTATCTCATCATAAAGAGAACTGTAACACGGGGGAAAATGAGCAAACAATAAGCTGAAAAGCAACAGACATAGGATGGCAGAAAACCAAAGGTTGCCTTCATTTTGCAGTTATCATAGTAAAAAAAATTCTGCATTATCTAATCCAACCACACGGTTATGCTTTCAACCATAGGAATTAAAAAAAAGGTACAGAAGTTAGATACAACATCTCAACTTTAAAATCAGCAGTAATACACAACTTTTAACTTTTCATTTGAACGTTGAATTATGAAGTCCATGATGCTTTTGCTTTAGCACCATTGGAACCATGATGACTAATTAAACCTCCCAATATTAAATATATAACAAATTGGAAGAGGGTTTCAAGAAATGTAAGAAAATAGAGCTAAGGAATGCCCTTAAGGCACTTGTTAAGAATCCAAAACTGGAAAGTATTGTAAAAAAGTATAGCTTTTTAAGTTCACAAATGCATCATTAAACAATTGTAATTTTCATTAATTAACAAGTGTCCTTCAGCATCTATTATCAGGATCCAACATAGAACAGTCAACTTCAAATTAAAGAGGAGCAGTAAATTAGTATGATTTTCCCTCCTAGTCAAGCATAATAAAATATCTAGATTTTTTTGGTTGGGATGGGTAAACCACGCAAGAACACAGGTCTTGTTTTACAAAGAAAATAGAATTACCTCCCAAACTTATAACCAAGTCCATGAGTTGTTTGCAAAATTGTCAAGAAAGCTGAGGGTAAAGGTGCCCTTATAGCTGCACGCAAGATCATGGCACAATCTCCTATAGTTGGTGTCCCTCCCAATTCTATAACCTGTACAAGACAGGCCAAAATCTCATTTAGCAAAGACATGCATATAGCAAAGAGTGTTGTTAGGTTAAATATACACAAAAGGACCAAAGTAGTATTACTAGTTACTAATAATAATTTATTGAGTGTACTTAAGATAAAATAAAAGAGACTGTATTTTAAAGAGCTTAATCACACCTCTCTTATTGTTCTCATATTTATAATGATAGAATTGTGATACAGCAGAGGGAAGAGAAAAGATAAAAAACCAGAACTAGAGTCCCAGGTACAAAGATAGGTACAACATATAGCATTTTTCCTGGACAACTACTTTCTACCTATATTTTATACTTTTTCTAACCATCAAGGTGGAGCATACAAATTGTATGCACCAAACTTCAAACAAATAAATTCAATTCGAGGACCCACTTAAGGATTTTATTAACACATCTACAAGTTGATCATTGAATCCCACAAACTCATTACAAATTTCCTTTGAAAACAACTTTTCCCAAATAAAATGACAGTCAATTTCTTTGTGATTAGTTTTCTCATGGAATACTGGATTTGAAGCAATGTGGAGAGCACCTTGGTTATCACAATACATCTTCATTTGCCAAATCTCATAGAAGTTAAGTTCTTGAAGGAATTGTTTCACCCATACAAGTTCACAAGTAAGAGATGTCATTGTCCTATATTCAACTTCAACAATTGATCGGGCAACTACATTGTGTTTCTTACTTTTCCAAGAAACAATATTTCCTCCAAGAAAAACACAATATCCTGCAGTAGAGCATTTGTCAATAGGGGTCCTACCCTATCAACATCACAATACCCAGAGATTTGGGTGTTTCTTTTATCTTCATATAACAAACCTTGTCTAACAACTTTTTTGAGGTATCTTAAGATATGAATGATAGCATTCCAATGGCCAATAGAAAGGAGTCTGCATGAATTGACTAACAACATCGACTACAAAAGATAGATCAGGTGTAGCAATAGTAAGATAAATGAGTTTTCCAACCAGTCTTCTATATCTTTCTGGATCATAGAATGATTCACCTTGTTTTGTCATTAATTTTTTCTTTGCGTCCATAGGACTATCCATTGGTCTACTACAATCAATAATATTTATATCCTTTAGGATATATAGAGCATGCTTCCTTTGAGAGATTAAAACACCTTCCTTCGACTAAGCTTACTTCAATACCCAAGAAGTATTTGAGGCTTAAAAGATCCTTAGTTTGAAATTTTTTACACAAGTGTTCCTTTGGCTGAGATATTCTAGCAACATCATTCTATGTAGTAACTATATCATCAACATATACTATTAAGCAAACACATTTTCCAAGAAGGGTATGACATAGCAAAACGAATGATCTACTTCACTATGTTTCAGCTGAAAGGTTTGAATAATGTAGCAAAATTTTCCAAACCAATGCTTGAGACCATAGAGAGAGCAACACAACTTACTAACCAAACCATACTCTCCTTATGCAACAAACCCACGAAGTTGCTCCATGTAGACTTCCTCTTCTAAATCTCCATGAAGAAAGACATTTTTATTATCTAGTTCAGGAAGTAACCAATGACGAATAGCTGCCACGCCAAAGAATATACGAACAAGAGTCATTTTGGCCACTAGAGAAAAATTATCACTATAATCAAGGTCATAGATTTGATTGTATCCTTTAGCAACTAATCGTGTTTTGAGACGATCAACTTCACCATTAGAACCAACTTTAATGGCATAAACCTATCAACATCCAACTGTCCTCTTCCTAGGAGCAAGGGGAACTAACTCCCATGTGTTATTATGGTCAAGAGGTTGCATCTCTACAATCATGCTTCATTCACATTTTTGGGAATAGTAAAAGAAGACATAGTGGATAGAAAAGAACAATAGGAAGGAGAGAACTTGCGATAGCTAAGAAATTATAAATAGAATGTGGATTACAAGTAGAACAACTACCTTTTCAAAGGACAATGGGCTAGGCTGAATCATCATTCCTATGAGTTGTGGTATTAAGTGATGATCGAGAAGAATTTGAAGAAAGAGGATTTGCCTAGGAGCATTGGACTAGTCATTTGGATCATGCTTTGGTAGGTAATAAGAGAAGGTGATGAGGGCTCAATAGGATTTTGAACACTATTGGGACTGTCAGAAGCACAAGGAACAATGGACTCAACTAATGGTATAGGGAGAACTTGCTGGATGGAATAAACATCTTGGATAGACGAAGAGTAGTAAAGAATCAATTCAAAAAATGTGACATTAGCAGACATGTAGTACTTCTTGGTTCTAGAAGAGGAACAATGATACTCTTTTTGAAGCCGAAAATGATCTAAGAAGACAAACTTAACAGCACGGGTAGAGAGTTTATCCAACTCTAAAGACAAATCATGAACAAAACATACACAACCAAACACCCAGGGGGAAATATGAAAGAGAGGATCATTTGGAAAAATAATGGAATAAGCAACCTTACTGGTGAGAGAAGATGACATTCTATTAGTAAGAAAGCAAGCAGATAGGACAACATCGCCCCAATGATGACTAGTATATTGGCAGCAAGCAATAAGGTTCAAGACGTCTCAACCAAGTGTACATTTTTTCTTTGCAATACTACTTTGTTGAGGTGTGCAAGTGCAAGTAGATTGGTATAAAATGCCATTTGAACTTAAAACTGTAGAGAAATTAGAGAAGTACCTTTTGGCATTGTCACTTCTTAAAATTTTAATCACTTGGCCAAATTGATTTTGATTTCATTCAAAAAATATGTTAAGATAGACAACCATTAAAAATGACCTTTCAAAAGATAAACCCAAGTATGTCTGGAATATTCATCAATGAAAGTAACAAAATACCAAAAATCAAAACGACTTGGTCTCCAAATACCAGAATGGATAATAGAAACTACATCTTGATTCAGACGTTTTAGGAAAAGAAGATCTAGCATCTTTTCCTAGCAGACATGACTCACATTCTAACATCTGAAGACTACTATGTTTAAGGACTATTTTTTTTTTATTTTTTTTTTAATTTTGACAAGTGAGGATGTCCCAAACATCATGTAAAAGTTTAGGAGACAAAGATGTAAAACAAGACACATATGGACTAGTTCCAAAATAGTAGAAACCTCTAGATTCATATCCTTCTCTAATTAATCACCCCATACCACATTCGTGCACAACAAAAGAATTGGCATAAAAAGTTATTGATCAATTTAAAGACTTAGTTAATTGACATAATGAGATAAGATTGAAAGGAGAACAGAAAAAAAAAAAAAAAAACAAACTTTAGATTTAAAGAAGCAGACAGGGAAACTTGACCCACTCCCTTGTAGGAAACTTTAGATCCATTGGCTATAGTTATGAAATGAGGATTTTTTTTTGGGAAAGAAAGGGATGAGAACAAAGAGGTATGACCAGAAATGTAATCAAAAGCACCTAAGACAATTATCCATGGGCTTTGACTTTCTACTAATTGTGAGATGCAAGTGGTTAACGAGCTGACGTTTACACATGATTGTGCCAGGTTATTAGATTTCAATCTTAGATATTCTTGGTATTCTTCATCAGAGAATTTGGGCTCGACAACTTCAACTTAGAGATACTGGTTGTCTTGTCAGGAAAGTCATGCAAAGAGAAGCATCTCTCTTGAACGTGACTCTTTCTTTTACGATAAGTGCATTGAGGATGTCCCCTATCACCACGTCCTCCTCTAGTATTGCATCCACCTCTTCCAACTGCGAAAACCATGACAGAAAATTCCATAGATTCTTGAACATTCATGCTTTTAAGTGTTAGAACTCGAAGGAGTCATGTTGTCAAGCTTTCGATGGATGGGACTTCGTGACATGTTAAAAGTTGATCTCTAACATGTTTAAAGTCTAGATGTATGGCACAAAGGATCATCACCATATAGAATTTGTCCAACTTCTTCTTGATCTCGTCTAATGACTCAACCTCCAACTCCAAGAACATCTTCAACTCTTCAACAACAGATCGAGCTTCACCCATGAAAGACACCATGTTATGATCTGTTTGCTTAAGAGAGGCATATTGGTAGAGTTATAAAGGCATTGAATATCGTTTGCAGAAATAGTCCGAGCCCTTTTTCCAAAAAGAGTTACGTGTTTTAAATGATCTAAGAGTACCCAATAATTTGGATTCCACAGATTGCCGCAATAACACACAAAGCTAAAAATTAGTTTGCTTCCACAGTTCAACTTCACTCATTACTCCTGTCTTGTTGAAGGTGATCGTAGAAACCTTGGCTAAGGAACCAAAGTTCAATTGAGGTTGTTGAATGTAATGGGCTTAGCCCATATTTTCTGTATTCTGATGCCTTTTCTGCCTATGAATAAACTACCAAAATCAAAATACAAAATTTAATGTCAACCTACATCATTTTGGATCTAAATTTACTTTTAAGTGTAGTGTGTCATAAAGTATAATTTTTATTTTGTGCTTGTGAAAAGGCAGTAATTATATTCAGTGTCTACAAGAAACTGAGAATTTGACCTTTTAAAACCATTTCAACAAGAAGCAGGCTTGCACCTAAAAGTCAAGGTTTAGTTATTTACCTTCTGCATAATTTTGATTGCCAACTCAACTTCCCATTCCTGTGACCATCTCCGTGGAGGTTTGTTCTTCAGTTCTCTCTCCCATGTCCAACCCCAAGCATCTGCTAATGTGTACATGTCTGATACATCAAAAATTTTCCGCTTCCTCATTTCCTTAAATGCCTCAAATACGTCCAGTGGAAACCAATCGTCATCATCATCATTCTGCCAGCAAATAAGTTAGATTCAGAATGTAAAAACTGCAACAAAAATTGAAAGAATGTAATGTTATCGAAGAATGGAGATTCATGGTCCAGAAATGGCTCCCAGCTTCTCACCCAAAACCTCTGGCTCCAATATCAGTTTTATCATGTTGGTGGTTTTTACATCCTAACATTTTGGGACCTTCTATACAAAAAAAACTTGCCTTGCTGTCTAAACAAGTTGAAGAACCCAACTCACTGCACCCAAACTTACAACGGAAAAGAATACCAAGGAATTATTTCGTACCTGAGCCTGCACTTTGGTCGATTTTTTAAACTTTTTAGATCTAGTAATAGGTTGATCAGAATCTTTAAACAACTGGACTCCAATCATTTGAAGAGGCTTGTTAGATTCAACTTTCTTGACTTTTATCCTATCTACATCTTGGTTCTCTGCTGGTTCTACTTCCTCTTCTATTTGTTCTGCTTCCTCCTCCTCCTCATCTACTTCATCATCTTCAACGTCTTTAGCAGCATCTTCTATTGCGTCAATGTCATCTGGAACTTCAGAGACGTCTGATTTACCTGCATCTATTGTTATTTCTTGATCACCAGTCAAGCCTTCACCTAAAAAGCGACGTTTCCAGAACTCTGTATTTCCTTCCTGCAGCTTTATACGTGAAATCAATGCATCCAGCTCTTCATCCGCCTAGAACATGAATCATATTTAAGTTTAGCATTATATATTAAACATCAGATGGAGACAAAAGAAAAGGTATTTAAATAAGACAAACGAAGAATCAACCTCTTCTTCCTCCTCTTCCACTGGAGGAATCCAAAGGGGCCTACCACGAGATCGATTTATTCTCCTTGCTTTCTGTACACGTTGATAAAGAACATTTCTAGTTCCATCAGTAGGCAAGCCTTGGGCTTCCAGTTCTTCCTTCAATTCAGATACAAGCATTTTACTAGCAGCCTTAGGCTTTAAAGCATTCTGTTCAGGCCCCTTTATGAGTTTCTTTAGTCTCTCCTTCACTCTAATATAATCATATTCAGATACACCATCCCCTAAAACTGCAAGTCCTTCAATCTGCAAGGTCTTCAAGAGCTTCTTATTGTAATCCCTCAAATCCTCCAGGCATCTTTGTTTGAAGGAGGTCTCCATTGGGTTTGAATATATAAATCCTTGAGCATCAGGATCTAGAGGTGTTTTACCTCTTCGAGGCACCCACCGCTTACGCTCCCCAGTTAGGCCACCCTCTTCAATATATCTGTCCAATTAACAAGAATAAACACATTAACAAAAAAAATAAAAAACTATACAATAATAAGCAGTAGTTCATTAAGCCCATCAACTAAGATTTACTAGATCAGTGAAAGAACACGCCTGCATTAAAAAAATAAAGGAAAGCAAAAGCTAAAGAAAAATTTAGAAGCTTTTATAAGTAGAAAATTAAAGGAGATTCTTAGGACCACTGCATAGATTTTGATTTGCCTATTTTGCCAACATTGGCTACTACTGGTGTGTTTAGAATATTAAAGTTACCTCTGGTAGGCAAAATAAGCTGCACAGAAACACTAGCCTTAGAAAAAATTTATGATCAAGAGCTAAAATATCATGCATTTGGTATGCACACTACTATTGGACAGTAGAAAAACAATTGGGATAAAAAGCCAAATGAAATAAAATAAATAAATAAAAGACAAGTCAAATCATGATAATAATAATTTCAATTTAGGTTTCAGCTCACTTGCTAAGAACAGATACCGATCATATATGATAATATAAATAAAATAAAATAACTTAGATCAAAATAATAATAATAAATAATAATAATAGCAATTGTTGAAAAAGAAACAATACCTAGCAATATAATCAATCTCATAGCCAAGTTCAGCCTCCTCTTGTAATGGTTCAATCCATGAGCTTACTAATGTCCGGTATTTTCTGCTCAAGATCATTGCTCGTGAAGGGATTGACTGGCTATCTTTGGCCATAACTTCTAAAGCTTCAAGCATTTCAACAATTCTTCCTGAATTTCAAAATGACAACTAGGTTGAAGGAAAGCCTAAGACAATTTAAAAATTTTATAAATATACATTGAAAACCACCACGAAGAGAAAATCCACGATGATTATCTTTAGTTACAATGTCTCAACAAGGGTAACAAAATATAAGAAAATAAAAATGTTAGGAAATAAGTATGCGCTCTGGAACCAGATATTCTACATATAATAGCAAGGCGGATGGATTCCATTCAGATACTCCCCCTGAATAGTCTTCTTCGAGCTGAAATTTCTGCACAACTTTTAGAATAAATGCCTCATATCTCTTACATGTCATACAGCAGACGGGATGATACTTTTTTGGGTACAGTTATTTTATGTTAAGGAGATGGTGCCCTAATCCAACAATGGAAAAGCTCGAGTTCAAAAAATACTGATGGGAGAAGTGATAGGGGCACACTCCCTAATACACTCTTTTGGGCACTCTTACTCTTAATAGCTAAATTTTATATAAAACTACAAAAATCAAGAGAGGGAATCATTAAATAAGAGGTGGGTCCCACACTTTTTTTCATTTTCTATAATATTCTACCCACGAGAGTATGTTAAAAAACGTGTGTGAAAGGGTATTTTCCTAATCTCTCTCTACCTATGGAAAACTTACATTTATTTACCCCCAAGGAGAAAAGGGAAAGTTCAAACTTGTAACACATTAAATGCGAGATCTTGCTTCACTCAACCAATCCTTAATGTTGATTGAATAAAATAGTAGATTATTTACTAATAGAGACAACATCTCTTAGAATGAAAAAGCTAAAAATACATAGCCAGTAGAATTATACCTTCCCGACATAATGCCCGAAGGTACAAAGAAAGTGGATCTCCATGGTTCCCTTCATCATGTAGAATTTTTGTACCCCCTTCAAAGTTTTTAAGGGCACGAAAATGCCTAATAGCTTCTCGTACCACACAGTACTTGGTAAAACACTCCACTAACAGGCTGAAGAGACAATATGGGAGAAAATAGATCAAGAGAACATTCCGCAGTCATATATCACAAAATCCATCACTTCTTTTTATTTAAATAAACACAGCTTAATGAGTACATAGCTATATGGTCCCCAAAAATTACAGGTCATTAAGCAGTTAACCTGATAATCCAAGTATCGTTCAGAAATAGAAAGAAAACTTCAAATTAAAGAATAGCATAGAAACGATAAAAGAGTTAACATTTAGTTGAGTGAGACTATTTATAACATGTTTGTATTTTCGTTTAAATGGTCCCAAACCAATGATCATATGAAAGCTAAAGTTTTTTGTTTCTTGGTAAAACTGAGCATTGGAACATGAACTAATGGAGGAGCATAATGTGTATCCATACATGCTATTAGCTGTTGGTGCAAAGTAAACTGTCTAGTAAGAAGTATCAATAAAACCGACATATTAAAACAGGATCCCGATCGGCTTCAGACCTGAATTTAAACACCTGGTTGTTCTGTCTAAAATGGGGTTCCTGATCTAGTATCAGGTCAGTACCGTGAAGTTGTTGTGCTTCCTTGGTGTATTTAATTAGAGAGTAATGCCCATGTTTCTAAGGGGACTTTTAGCCCATACAATTGTTATGTTATAGATTCACTTTTATATTTTCTTTGAAACCTATTGCTTGGTCAGATAATCTGCTGCAAATTCTGTTCATTATATATAACAGCTACTGTTTTAAGAAAAAGAAAGTATAGTTTATACTAATGAATTCAAATAGTATAACATCCAACATGTACAATGTTCAGGTTTGTAAAAGAAAAATAACATGTCTTACGCATGGGTCTTCACATTTGGCTGTATACGTTTGTGATCTTCAACCATCATGCCAAGTAACTCAGCAACATCTTGTACTCTATAAGCCACACAGAAACAAGTTTAAATATGACCACATCACATAAGAACAACTATAACTCAATCCATGAAATATTCAAATTTAAGAATTCTAACGGGAGATTTCACACCAATTTAAATTATCTAACCTGTCATAAGATTCAGCTCTAGTATAAGCTTGAATAACCCAATTGTATGTATCTGTATCAGGCTTCATATAATCTGCCATGTCACAAATTAAAAATAATTTACAGTACATAGAATTAATAATGAAGAAAGGGGCTTTAACAAATTAGAAGAAAAGACCATCCCAACTTGAACAGCACAAACAAAGAAACAAAAAAAGAACAGAAAAGAAGAAAATACCACGAGAAATGAAAATTGTGAAACAAGTTACAGTGTAGGAAAAAGAACCAAACCTCCCCTAAAATGGTAAACGAAATATCTATAGGTAAACAAATATAAGCATCAGAAAAAGAAGAAAGAGGAAGGGAAAGGAAACATGCACTACACACCTTCTCCATATTCCATGTTCTCAAACGTTGCAAAAGCTATTTCAGGTATTCCGCAGGTAGCCTTATAATTTAGAAAGAAAGAATATTAATAAAGCATAGTGAAAACATTAGAATCAAACAGGTTTATAATTTGCTTTATCAAAGCTCATAATTATTTGGAAAGTTACAAAAAAAAAAAAAAAAAAAAACAACTGCCATTGTTTCTCTGAAACATCTATGACTAAAGTATCATTGTGTCATATTTCATATCAGTTATCTTCACATATTTTCTACTCACAAAGAGAATGTAAAACCATGAGGCAAGGATTTAATAGCTATTTTCAGTAAGTAATTTATCCATATAATACATGAACAGATGAGAGGAGTGAAGACAGTGTATTCAACCTACACTGTTGGACTTTTATTGATGTATATATAGGATACAAAGAAGAGGCAAGGCACTTGTCTAAAACTCTAACCCTAAAGGCGGGTACACACACAAGAAAAATAATAAAAAATAACATTACATTTCAACAATAACAATATAGGTTTAATTGCATTTTTGTCCCCAATGTACTGTAATTGTGCAATTGTAGTTATTTAAGCTCTTGTTAGAATAATTTATCTTGGTTTTATAACTTAACTTGTTTAGATAGGTTAAGTAGTCTGCCCTAAAAGGTTGTTTTGCTTATTAGCATTAATTACCTAGATATAGCTTTTTTCTTGTACCTCTTGGTATTCCTCATTATACCTCTCGGTATTTATGATGTAATTTTCTTCTGTAAATAACAAATATAAGCTAAGAGATAATCAATCTCTTAAGCCCCTTTTTATCATATTTTCAGTCTTAAGTTGGTATAAAAATGGGTCGATCCCACTCAGCTTGTTTGGTGGTTTTCCACCGCCTTCCACCATCATCCTCCGCTGCCACCATGTCTCCCTAGCCATCGTTTTGATACAACGAACACCTAGTCTGGTTTGTCTCATTGAGATAGTGAATAAATATACCCTGCGTTTTCTCACACCATTCTGCCATTGCCATCCGCCACCTTTTTCTCCGACGACCATCAGATCTAGTGTCTTGTCGTGCAATGTCCAACCCACCTAATCACGTCCCCTATTCTCCAACATGCACGTCATCTCCATCTGCTGGAGCTTGATGCGTTACAGTCACACACCACCTTCCCATTACCAAAACAACACTTCGTCTTTTCCACAAGGCTAATCGAACCTCCTTGTTTCGACACTTGTTTCTCCTATTTCAACTTTGATTAAGAGGCTGCTCTCTCCTCTCTCTCAGGCTTCATCTTCTACCTCTCATACTCATCCTCCACCACTATTTGTCATCTTGTACAGTTGACACTGGCTATGGAGTGTAGATTGTTGTTGTTTCTCACTATTGGTACTCATTGTATTGAGAAGATTCAAGTCAGTGGTTGCGGGTAGTTATTGGTTTGCTCTTATGAGTGTTGGTGCTGGATATTGGTTTGTTATAAATGTGTTGACTTGTTGATTTGAGTGTTAATCTAGACCCTATTTGTTGCTGTAATTCTGATTATTGGAGGATTCTTCTTTCAGTATGCTTCCTTTTCTTAGAGTAAGCATCCTCAATGTTCCTTTTGTAGGAGAATTGGCCCCACTAAAAATAAATGTTTCTCCTTACATGGTTCTCCTAACAAGACAGCAAAAATCTTTCAATCCAATAATGTTGAACCACATTTTCCTCATGAAAAATATCAAGAATATCTCAGTTTGAATTCTAGCAGCCAAGCACGGTCTTTCACTAGTTTGTCAAAAGCTTGCATCTCTCAAACCATAGAATATCAAAGTCCATGGAGAATTGACTCAAGTGCTTCTTGTACATATAAAAATTAAGGAATTAGATATAAAAGAAAAATCTTTCTCAAAATATGAAAATACAGACCCCTGAATCACCACTATTTTTAAGGTGGTACAAAACCATCCACTAATAGTCCTAAAAATTAAATTAACCTTGATTTCACTATTTCCCTAGCAAATTCTTGGAAGAAGGACACAGTGTAAGATCATAATTATAACCGAAAGAATGATGCTATCCTCCCACAAATACTCCTCCTATCTTATAAACAAAGTACAAGATAGAAAAAATAAATGCATTTAGTACTCTTAACATACAACGGAAGTGGGAGGATTTAAAGTTATGCTAATTGAAAACATATAATGTAGTAATGAAAACCAAAGACAATCCAAAAGTCACAACAAATGTTTCCACCCCTATTTTTTTGGCAACATGAACGCTAGACTAGAACTGCACAAAACATTCTGAGCACAAGAACTAGACTGAAGAAGGTAACCTGCACACTGAGGAGGCAATTGAAATGAAATGTGGTTGCCATCCTTCCTGCTGCCTCCATCTCATAGGCAATGTCTAATGCATTAGAATGGTCCCCAGCTTTGCAGTCTTCCTTGATCAGAAGATCATAAACCTCATCGGTAGCCTTGAGGCCAATATCGGCACCCTTGAAGAACACTTCGTTGGCACCTTCCAAATGGCTGCTCCGAATAAGTTCCTCTACGCAACACCATAATTAAAGCACATCATAAAGGAGACAGTAAAACAAATTAACAATAACTAATCAACAACATGATAAGAAGACAAACTGAATTATGGTATTCTTTTAGGTTTGCTTGGACGAGCTTCTCTACAAAGACTTCTAGGAGAGAAAATAAGAAAAAAAATGGATTGAGATTTCCATAAGCTAAAATTAGTTATTGCACAAGTTAAAAATGAAAATTTAGAGAAGTTATTTGAGAGAACTTCTAGAAATTAGATTATGCTTAGCTTATGGAGAGACTAATATCAATTTTTCTTCCAATATTTCTCTTTTAAAAGTTGTTACGAAGAAACTCGTCCATACAGGCCCTTAAGCTAAATAAACTTAGACACTTCACTTTTATAGAAACTAACTTCTACAAAAGTTCAAGAGCATAAGTTGATTTTAGTTTACTAATAAAGCACAATTCAGTTTATCCTCGTATCTCTTTCTCCTATACATTTCAAGTACAGAGAAGTTTATTCAATTAGTCAAAATGAATATACCAATAAGAACAATCCAAGCTTGGCGAATATCATAATTTAGGTCTTGCATATCTCCAAGTATTTCTAGACCTCTAATGGCGCGACCTTTAGACCCAAATAACCTTACCAATGCCATGAATGTCTCGTGAACCGGTCGAAGCCCTGCAGCCAACTCTCTTTTCAACGATTCCATCTGCGTAATAACAATAATCAGCTAAATTGAAACGGCATTTTGCGTCGTCATAGAGAAATTATCGTACCGCGGCTTCTTCATGGCCGTTGAGGGCGTGCGACACCACCAATCCATGAAATGACCGAGGGCCAGGGCTGAGGCCCGCGGCGATCATGTCGTATATGACTTCCGACACGCCGTTTGAGTCGCGGTGCCGGGCCCGGTCCATGAGCTCCTCCATGAAACTGAACCGGAGGCCGCCTTCGACCGCGCTTTGGTCATCCTTCGCCTGCTTCTTCTTCCTGCCCCGCTTTTCCGGAGCTGAAACTGCCGCGCGAACAGTCACGGTACGGGGACAGAACCGGTTCAATTTGAAAGGGAAACTGGCGTAACTGTGAGTGTAGCTGTAAGGTAGGATGAGTGAGGACATGAATGCATATATAGAGTTGAATTTGAGAGTAACGGGTTTTGGTTTGATGGCAGTGTGAGGGAGTGAAGTAACAGAGTGGTGCAGTGCACTGATGATAAGGTAGACCGCGAATTGAAATAGTGATGCTCGGATACAAGGCAGTACTCACTGCACCCCTCATTTACTTCCTGCACCCATCATTCACAGGAAAAGGCAGCTGTGCCCAAAATGAAATGAAGTTGACCGAATCTAGGATTTTGCTTCATGCACAGCACAATTAATAACTGCACCCTATGCTAAGATAAAGTGACTAAAATACCTCTCTTGTGCACCGTGCTGATGCCTGGTGATAGATTCGGTTCTCCATGCAACTGCACTCTAGGACTACATTTCTGTTCTCCATCGTATATACACTCTTAGAAAAGAAGAATAAGAGGGAATTGTTCTTGAAAATTAATTACGAAAATTTTGTTAACACTTGTTTTGGAATATATTTGATTTGTTTCAGAGAAAATTAGTTTTAAAAACTCATTTTAAAAATTGTATTTTGAAAGGTATTGTATTTGTTTTTTTGAAAATTCTGTTATAAAAATTTTATTTTGAAAAGTAGTTTAAGGTTTAAGATTTTTATATTTAAAAACATTGTTTTGAAAATCTTAAAATAAAAATTTTGTTTCAAAAATCATATTTTCAAAGTTCTGAAAATGGTTGAGACCATTTTCAATTGTTGATTTGGAAATCACTTTAATGAACTATAAAATGGTCTTTTTGTAAAAGTGATAGGAATCTAGAAAGAAAAAGCCATGAATTTAGACGCATGTTTTCTGCATCTCCGTAATATCATTCTTCACTTTCATGTTTTATGAAATGTCGTCAAGATAATCTTTGTAAAGAGATTGAAAAAGGTTTCATAAAAAAAAAAAGAAAAAAAAAAGAAAAGGAATTAGAGTGCAATATGAAAATCAAGAGTAGAGATGGAAGGCAATGCGTTAAAATTTTGTTTTAAGGGTATTTTCATCTTTTTAATGTTTACTATGGAGGTACAAGATGTTATGGAGGCTCAGGAAGAATGCGTCATGAATATCACCGAACTCTTATCGTTTTAAATTACGAAAATATCAATTTGTTTATCTCAAAAATAACCACAATCTTATTGCGAGATAATTCTCTTCAAAGAGTTTCCTGCACTCAATAATTTTTAATTTGACTTGGCATATGTTGAAACTAGGTAAGCACGTGACAAAATAAATTTATTTTGTAACTTAATAAAGCATTGCTTAAAAGTATATTGTTAACCTTTTGTTTGAGAAATAAAATATAGTTAGAAAATATTATTTTTTATTTATTTTATTTGATAATTAAAATTTAAATTATTTGAACTCTTAATTGTAACTAAATCACATTTTTGATAGTTACTCCAACAGCGACAAGAATATGGAAGTGTATTGTAATCCAATGCATTAAAATATATATGTGTACACATTCTGATAAAGAGGGTCTACACATCAATTTAAGCAAAAAAATAAAAATAAAATTAAGAACCCTCTTATTTTCCTGAAAACCAGAATCATATAATCAAACCTGTATAAGATTGAATTTAGAAATAATATGAATTGACCCTCCCTTAAATCAGTCTCATTGCTGGTCACACAAAAAATATGATTTATTCTGCGGCTTCTCTTTGGTTTCTGAAGTAGAAGTGTAGGATTTGATTAGTGATTAGTATTTGTTGGAATCCAAGGCCAAAATGGTGGTGAGATTGATTGGGTTCATGTAGTTGGAGGCTCCTGAAATAATCTGCTGAACGATCAACCTGTTAGCCTTTTCTGAGGGATGAAATGGGTCCCAAAATGCGTAAGTGTCACGGTCTGGACATAAGTTGGATGCCATCGTGCACAGTCCAAGACCATTAAAGGGTCCTTGACCGCAGCATGCTACTTTTGAGGTAACAAATCCTGTGTCCACAAAAGTTCATCCTATTATATTCAAAAATTAATTATAATATTCCATAAAGATATTTAAGTATGAAAGTAATTGATTACCGTATGCTTGAGGATTAGTGACGAAATCATCGTGCATGAGTTGTGTGTTGGCTGCAACGAAGACATCTGAACCAAGTTCGCTATTGAGTTGTGTGATCATCTCAGCAAGTTGTGGATTGTACAAGGCAGAGGCCCTCTGTAGCTCCTCTGCGCATTCGCCATTTCTGCCTCGTAGGGCTAATTCCGCTGGAACACAACCCAGTCCACCAGTTCCTGTCACCACCACCCTACGTGCTCCAAGATCATACAGCCTCTGATACATTTCAAATGTACTACTAATTAGTTAAGCCTTATTTCAATGTTTCATGAGGCCAACTACAATAATTAAGTGAAATTATCATGGTTTTACCTGTAGAATCTTCTTGTACTCAGAGATGACATAGGTGACATAATCTGGTAAAGCGAATTGGCGGGATCTAGCAGAGTTGGGCACCAAGTAGTAGTTATTCACAAAATCGTTACCTCCACAGGTGATCAGGACTAGTGCTTCATTTACCAATTTCCTTGTTTCCTCCTCTCCAATAAGGGCACTCAACCTTTGTTGGTATTGTTCGAAGTATTCTAGTTGTCTTGGCATTCTGATAATGTTTACCTGCAATGCCAACAATACATCAATCCCACATATAAAGTAATGGTCCATATTGCTATATATAATTCACATACAAATTGGACTCCAGTGTCATCGAGGACTCCAATGCCAGCAGAAGCAAAGTTGGCACCAACCAGCAATTTTTCCCCGTCAAGCTCAGGGCTTAAATATGGCAACGTGGACTCTGACCCAAGTGCTTGACCTGCAAAAGTTATTCACAGATCAACTTACACTACAGATAAAATTAACAATGGTGAAACAGAAGTTAGAGAGGTTATTGAGCCAACTGATAAAATCAGGAATGTTGAGGCCATTGGAGAAACGTCCAGTGGGTCTGCCAGTTGGATAATCAATGCCATAAGGTGGTGCATCTGCTCTAGCTGTGGTGACCAAGTAGTTGTTGTTGCCATTATCAACAAGTGAATCTCCAAACACAAAGAAGGCTCGTGCTGCCTCTGCCCCCTTCAAATTGAAACCGCTAATTGCTAGTGCCGTCACTAGACTCCAAACAACGTAAGACGTGAAAACGGGAAAGCTAGCCATGATTTGAATTAGGAGATGAAAGCCAAGTCTAACAGGGTTAACTGTGATTGCTGGCTACACTATAGAACTTCTGCATGTGTATATATATATATATATATAGATTGATACATGTGTTAATTGCAAACATGGGATTAGGTGGATCTATCTTACATAGTTTGGACTCGGTGGTTGTGTCGTCGTAAATATATGAATGGTCCACTACGGCTTGCATTTGTATCTACGTGTGGTTAAGAGACGAAGAATAAGAAAGACACTATGAACCCAATGATATATAAATTACTAGCCAGCTACCCTATTAGTTGTAGCATACAGCTTAGTGGACACAATTTCTGTAAGAAGTAGATGATGTTAGGTTAATTTTAAATGAGTCTAAATATTTGCACCTGCATATGATATCTCCATAGTTTTCGGTATTAGATACGTATTCTTTATTTCTTTACCTTTCAACCGCTGCAAATTATAGCTTCAAACAAAAATAGGCCCTTCTATAGGACGTGGGTTTAAAGAGAATAGGGAAAGTGAAATCAATCGCATTAAAGTTTGTTGACTTGTAACAGTAAACTATAGCCGTTAAAATTTGTTTGATGCATCACTGATAAAATCAATGTTTAGTAATGTATTTTCTTATTCAATTATCCTAATTTTCTGAATTTCAAATAAATGTTTCTTCTCATTTTAAGATTTATTGTCTTATGAAATAACGAAATAGATTAATATTTGATATTTTTATTACATGAGAGCACACTATTACACTATGGGATATTTAAACATATGATATAAAAAGGAAATTAGGTGGTATGACAGTTCCATTTGTTGAACAAGCATGGAAGGTTTAGCACAAAATCTAAGCACAGAAATCACAAGGGGTCGAGTTGGATGGAGGCGTAGAAGCCGAACTTGTCTCCATCTTGAAGAAAAATATCAGTGCATTCGTTTGGATGACAAATGAGATGCTAGATATTCACTTTAACAAGGTCCCAACCAAGGTGTCATTCATAAAAAATAGCTTAACCATTCACTTTAACACCACCAGGGTTCATGTTCATTCTTAGGTCAATCAACATAATTTTCAAACCTAAATATCATTTCACCAATTACATCATATGTAACCACATTTCACCATGATTTAACCAGTGATCTTGCCAATAGATTTCATGGTTGTCACCAATAAAATTATGTAATAAAATCTATAAGGGGCGTTTTGAAGTGAATCGTGGATTGATGAAGGCATGACCAAGGGATTAATGATAATCACGAGGATCATGAAACTCATAAGTTTATTTAATCTATCTTACACCACGGTTAACCATATTTTGTAACTAATTTAACCAAATATTTGCAAGTCGTCTTTTGTGATGGAATCAATAACAATTCATCCAAGCAAGGCGTCAATACAAAAAAATTTTACCATTCACTTTAGCATCGTTGATGTAGTGTCCATACTTATTCATATCTTAGTCAATATCATTTCCAAAGCTAATTACCATTTAACCAATTCGTGATCACATGTAACCACTGATCTTGCTAATGAATTCCAAGATTCTCACTAACAAACTTATGTAATGGAAACCATGAAGGTAAGTCTTGTAGTGGACCATTGACTGCACAAGGTTAACATCCTAGAACTTTATAATATTATAATATTATGAAAAAATTGATATCATCTATTGTTTGACGCATTAAACTACATTGTCTAACCAGTTCGGGCTAAAAGAGAATCAAGATTAGAATCTCCTATCTTAGACGAAATAAGATGCGTCTATTGTGAATACATTTGAGCAAATAGAAGGTTCCATTTGAGGATGTTTCAAAGTTATTATACAACATCTAAGTCTAAAGGTGGATGAAGCAGTTGTAACACTAAAGAAGAAGAACTTATCTAGAGATCTATGCTTAGACATTTAGTTTCAACACTAAAGGTTCAATTTTCATGAACTACAAATGGTGCCAATGGAATGAGGTATTCAGAGGCATACAATAATCATTGTTTATGGACGCATGGAAAATAAGTTTCTTTATTTTTTCAAAGAATTATTGAAGGGAAAATTTCGAGGATAAGAATTACTTTCCAAGAAATCTAGGTAAATATCTTTGCATAAATACTATTACAGATAACAATGAATATGTGAACCTCATTTTCCACTATTGCCCAAAGATATTTACGTTTTAGTACTTATCTCTTCATAAATGAAATCAAACTAGACTAGATTGAATCCATTGGATTACAATTAAATGATCACAGAGAAATAGTAATAATAATGACTTCTCTATAATGGTGGAAGAAGCTCTGCTTCGAAACTCTTTAGGTAGGGAAATGAGATATACTCATGTTTTGCATCTTGTTTTGTATTTTTTTTAGGTACTCCTAAGTCTCATAACTCTGTAAGTTCTTTTCTAAATGTTTTAATGAAAAATTTATTTTGAGATTCTAAAACTTTACTGCAGAAAATGAATGATACTCTTTATTGATGATTATTATTTTATTCCCTTATGGGGGAAAGGCCTCATGATCATGATTGTTACCATTTTGACATAATGTTAATGAATAGTTTAATTTCTTGGGGATTTAGATGAGTGGAAGTGTTTATGTTGGGTCGTTATACGCACATGCTCATCTATCATGACTAGTCTTAACCAGATGTCATGTTTATTGATTATCAATATTATTCTCAGCATTTCTCTATAGTAATAATAATTATTGTGATGTACAGATAACTGTTTTGTGTGATTATCATTTCCCAAGTAACATTCCCGATTAAGATATCGAGTGGGTTATGGGTTGAGAATCATTAAAATGATTTAAAATATTATGCTATAAATTGGAAAGCTCGATTTATCATCCAAAACTGATTTTACTAAAAATTAATGTAATACTATTGTTTATGCATGTATATCTCACATTTTCTTAGTTGCTTTGGTTATGATTCATGAATCGTGTGTGAACGTACAGACAAAGCCTCACTATTCCTTTAATGGATGGTGACTCAATCTAGTCCTTTGGAAACGAAGGATCCACGCTAATGGATGGTGCCCCAACCTAGCGTCCAAAAGGATCCTGCAGACCCAGAGCAGGTAAAGACTTTAGTGGCGAGTTCTGCTTTGACAGAACTCCATCAGAGGAGCTAAAGAGAAGAAGGACTCAGGGAATTGTTCGTCAAACCCTAGTGTTCTTTCTTTTGGCAGGAAAAGCCCCAAACGAGGGTATCAGCCGAGAGGACAAGGAGGAAAGGTGAGATAGAAAAATTGAGGTAAGATAGATGAAAATGTTTTGTAAAAGTTTTCTTTGTATTAAGAGTTTAATAATTCCAGTTTGTAACTCTATTCTAATTAAACAATACAAAGAAGTTGTAATTATGATGTAAAATATTCCAGATTGATATATTAAATTAGTGATTAGACAAATCTCATTATTTGGTTAAACTTATGTATTATTCCATTCATCTAGTTTATCCTATCATCTACCATTAGATACTCTTTCGTTTGTCTATCCAAATCTTAGATGTTTCTATTACTAGCTTCGTATTGGTTAAATTGTTGTGATTGTTCTAATATCTATTGTCTAATACTCTCAGATAAATTATTCCTTCACACCTTATTGTAGTAGCGATACTTCATGTAATCTTATAAATTTTATATTCTATTGATTCTTTCGTCTACATGGTATTTGAAGAAATAGTTCTTTGTATTCTTAATGCTATTTGGTCCAATATCATATATATTGGCCTAGTTATTTATTAACTATTTTGTCTATTCTTATAGACTATCTTATTTGGTTTATCTTTATTTTACAATTTATTCTTTGACTCGTTTTTGTCACATACATCACTGGATCTATCAAAACATTGTCTGATAGATATTTGGGCCTACATTATACCTTTTATACCTTGGCACTACTTTATCTCCTTTGATTCCATTGTTGTTACGATTTTGCTAGTATTTATAGTACACAAAGTTTCTTTTATCTTTCCATTTCTATTGCGATTCACTTCATCTATTGAATTCATGATGTTTCTTTTCTAATATAATTCAGAGGAATGGTAAATACTTAATAAAATCTTTAATATTTTATATATTGAAAAAGACATGTCACACAAGGCATGACCAAGGGATTGATGACATTCATAAAGATTGTGGAATTGATAAGTTCATTTCACCCATTTCACACTATAGTTAACTACATTTCATGATTAATTTAACCAAATATTTTGCAAGCCCTCTTTACTGATGGAATCAAATCACAATTCCCCAACCAATTGTGAATCATTAAAAATAACTTAGTCGTTCAATTTAAGCACCATTGATGCAATGTTCATGAACTATTTAACCCTTTAACTTATATGGTTAACCATAATTTAAAAATATGTTAACCACTATCATTTTAAATCAAGAGAAAGGAAATGAATATTGAAATTCCCCCAACCACACTTACACAAGAGCTATAGAAAGTTTGACCCAATGGTTTACGTTATTCATTGTCGCAACCGGGGTCACGACGGGGACGGCGAACAAAAATAATTTTATTTTCAAAATAGTGGAGTCGCCACCATAGTTTATTAGGAAAAACTATGGAAAACGAAAAACAAGATAGGACAAGTTTGCGAAAATGGATTTCGAGTCCGGGAGTCGGTTACGTATGGGGAAGGTGTTAGCACCCCCACAACTCCCGTCCTAAGACGGTACCTTTAATTAAATATGAAAACGTTTTAGGCTGAGTTCAAGAGGGGGGGTGAATTGAACTTTGAAAGATTTTAACCAATTTCAACCTTTGAAATTAGTTTTCGCAATCTGAAAAACTTTAATGAATCTTGGTATTAAAGATATAGAGTACTGTAAAGAAATAAATTGATTCAAGGCACGAATGAATCAATTTGTTATACTGACAGATATAAGGACACAGCAAATTCTCAA
>Ga0209489_100442_pt1 | contig 76561 bp, 45 predicted proteins | sample SiratrowhiteBW_FD_187527 | JGI IMG/M metagenome (GOLD analysis project Ga0209489, IMG submission 187527) | Root nodule microbial communities of legume samples collected from California, USA - Siratro white BW (SPAdes) (version 2) | ecosystem: Host-associated > Plants > Roots > Nodule | place...
TTTTTTTAAATGTAGCTACGAGGATTTCACGTGTAGTCAAATATTCTTCCTTTATATTTTTGTATTTGTTAGTTGAGAGATTTATACAACTTCTATTAATATAGATTATTTTCGATCTGCAGGTTTCAAAAGTTGATGTCCACATCATCAAACTTTTCTTAATTTTCACATTCCTTCTTTTACATTCATTACACCCATTACTCTCACAGTCATTTATAATAATAACAAATAATAGTAATAGATAATAACAAATAATAATAATAGTTAAAGCTCTAAACTCAATTATTGAAAAAGTTATGCAAATTTTCTCACAACTATGTTTACGCAAAACAAAATAAAGATGAGATAACACAAAAATTAGATTACGAATATTAATCAATCCTTACATCTTCTATCGATGTTATTGCTTTTAAATTGAAAACAGTAAATTTTAAAATAAATATTTATAAAACACTTAACTTACAACTCACAACTCAATAACACTCGGAACTCTACAAGAAGAGTTCATTTCAGAAATCAATTAAATGATTTTTAAATAACTAAAATTAGTCACTAATTTAATTAAAGACTAATTTAAAATCTATAATTACAAATAGGTAAAATTTTAATAGTTAATGTTAAATATCAATTTAAAAACAAATTCAGTTACGGTTCAATAAAATCAATTTGAATACTAGTTTAATGAATAATTATATAAAAATTAATTTAGAAACTAATTTTTTTGAAACTAATTTAACGAATAAATTATAGAAACTCATTCAGTCACCAATTTTATAAATATAAAAAAATAGTTACTGTATTAATACCTATAAATATAAAAAAATAGTTTCGATGTTAATATCTAAATAATATAATATTATATTTCAAAATCACTTTATTACTTTTATTATTTTAGGATAACGTAATATTTAAAGAAAGACTTTTATACCTAAAAAAAAATTAAACATAAAAGGACACATATTTTTTATGATTTTTTTTGTTAATAAATTTATTTATTTTAAAAGTATAACAACTAAAATTAATAAAATAAAAAAAGAGAAATATTTTTAACTTTTCTTGTATGTGGTAATCAATAATATTTGTTTTAGGAGTACTAATAAAATTAACGAAAATATAACAACTAAAGTTAATAAAATTCTTAGAATTTTGATTTAGTTCCATGTTTGACAATCAGTTAGAACACTTGATTTAGTGTCATGTTTGAAAATCAGTTAGAATAATTTAAGAGTACATTTACTCTTTCATTTTGAACATTGAATTTTACATGAGTATTTTTTTCTATTTTCATCGAAGCATAATCTAAATGCATAGTTGTTTCTCTAGTTTATTCAACAAAACATGAATTCATCATTTATTTTCTCTTGTATCTTTTTCATTGGAATGTATACCTCATGATGAACACGGATAAAAGGGGTTTTCAAACATACCATAATTAGGTACATTCTCTGTTAGTAGACACTGAAAAAGTACTTAAGGAGAAAGGAGAAGTACTACATTTTTTATACATTTTTTGTTGTAAACTTAAATTAACTTCTATAGACTAATTATGTAATATCATATAATAATTGGAAATTTTCAGGTTCTTTTTTAAATTATTATCATATATACCAATACTCATATCTCTGAAAAGATAACCAGAATGGAGTGTGCTCTGAACAAGAACAATTAATCCGATTTTAATAATCAAAGTTCACATTGGGACCAGAAATAGAATATAATCAGCATGGTGGGATCCAGTATTCTAATTTATATTCGCAGTTTTGTCTTACTTTAAGATATGACAATACCTTAATCTGATATTGCAATTTGTCTAATACAAAGAAAATTAGAAGAAAATTGGGAAAAATATATGCTTCATTGAGTTTAAAAGTTTTTTAAGTTTAAGCAAACATAAAATTTATTTAGATAAGTGCACACATAATGTTGCAGGATCTTCTAATGTTGAAATTAGTTGATTTGGTCATAAAAGAATTTAGATTAGGATGCTGAAGGTCCAATCCATTCAATTGTTGAAATCAATGCATGCATTAAAAGACAATTTCCAAACAACCCATGTCCACTACTAAGCATTTTCATTGAACAAGATTCCTTGTGAGACAAAAGTTACACTGTTTTACCCCATTATTTTTGGCTTCATATCTACTTTCAAACTTTCTTCAAACTAGCTATTAAACCAAAGTTAACTTATGACATCATTAACATATTAATTTTCATACACCAGGACCTCAAGCTTATTAAATAAGAAAAATAATTTGCGGACACTAAATCCAAAATGGATTCATCTAGCAAGTTCGTAGATCATGTCCACTTATCTTTTCTTTCATGAAAGTAAAAGAGATTACAGAAGCTAATTTATAACATTTTAGCTGATGATTGTGGGATGGTCCTTATATAGTTTAGCTCTTTGAATATAATCATCTTTTTGTGCGCGTGACAGAAGTAATAACCTTCAAAGAGTTCCAAAAATTAGTCATACATTAATTATTAATATGATCCAAAACACTGGAACAATTAGGGTTTTCCATCGTATTAATAAGTCCATTAAAATTACTATTCCTACAATGATGGATAAGGAATTTTTTTGTCAGTATGAATATCAAAAGTCATAAAAAAAATCATTAGTCTGCCAAATAAATTTTCAGCAAAAAATTCCTGACAATGTCAGCAATTAGAGTCAAGAATCATGAGGATTATTATGAAATCAACATTGAGTGTAAGAAAACAATACTTAATAAAATAATAGATAATGAAGAAGTAGAGCTGTAATTTATTCAAATCTAATCCAAATTCCATTTTGCATTTTACACACGCACATGGCAGAAGAACAACTCTGCTCACTGTCAAACGCACATTGCAGAAGAATTTACATTGTAATCAAAATTATTTTACAGGGTTGAGAGTTATTCAAAGAAGATTGAAAATATAATAACCAAAATAAAATTAGTCCACATAATTTACATTATAGGCAATATTATTTTAAAGGGCCGAGAGTTATTCAAAGAAGATGGAAAATACAATAACCTGAATAAAATTAGTCCACAGAATTTTACATTATAGTCAATATTATTTTAGAGGGCTGAGAGGTATTCAATGAAGATGGACAATACAATAACCAGAATAAAATTAGTCCTTGTGAACTGCAACAATGTAAACAAGACATTTAGAATGATAGGATTGATACTACACCTAAACTTATATTCATATATTATGTATTACTTCCACTGAAATTAAAGCCTTGATCAGGATCTCTATCACTTGCATATATACAAATGCAAGTTGACGATAATACAAAATATAAATAGGTTCAATTTCAAGCATCAAAATAGCTTTTAGGATATCAACATCATTTACTATAGTATTGTAAATATTACTATAATATTACTAACATTATGGCTCATGCAGATTAAGCAGAGAAAACAGTCTATGGAACTGATGGAAAAGCTACAGTTACACAACGGAATAATTACTTAAAATATGTTTGAGAAATCAAACCTTTCCCACTCGAAAGAATCAAGAGAAGCTTAATCTACGACAATCCAAAAATTCAGAGTCTAAAAATAAATAATATGTAAGAAAGAAGAACTCCAAACTTTTAACGTGAAAACCCCCAATGAGAGGGACAAAAATCATGGGACTTAGTCCAGAAAAATCTCCACTATAATATCAAAGAGTACAGAGTACATAGAAGCACTTCTGAAAAGTAATCTTAGTTCTACTCACAAATAAATAGTGAAAAACGTTCAACAGACAAATAGAGCGTATTTAAACAGTAAGAGAAATAAAATTCTAAAAATATCAGATTGATGCTGGTGGTGAAAGGAGCAAGAGGATGAAGTTTCACCAAAAATAGAGCACAAATGAGTACTCAAAGTAAACAGGAACTCTAGCAGGCAAAGATGACACAATCTGTTTTTGCTCTATTTTCTTGTGTGGAGTGTAAAACTTGCTGAGTCACTTTAGGTTATTCCCTTAAAACCTGTTGGGTTGTCTCAATATTTTATTATTTTAAAATATAGTGTTGTTGGGCCTAACTTGAGGAGGACCCATACAACAAATCTCCCTCCGACTCAAGAGAGGTCATTATGCCAATCCAGAAATAAAACGATAAGTTTCAAACTTCCCCTTTGGTAGAGTCTTTGTCATCATATCTGAACCATTGTCATCTGTATGAATCTTCTCAAGCTCCAATAGTTTAGAGTCAAAAATATCACGGATCCAATGATACCGTACATCAATATGTTTAGATCTACCATGAAAAGTAGGATTCTTGCCAAGATGAAAATACTTTGACTATCACAAAATAAAACATACCTCCGTTGTTGAAAAACAAGTTCTTGCACAAATTTCTTCATCCAAAGTAACTCTTTACATGCCTCAGTGGTAGCAATGAACTCAGCCTCAGTTGTAGACAATGCAACACACTTTTGCAATCTAGATTGCCAAGCCACAGCTCTCCCTGCAAAGGTAATCAAATAGCTAGAAGTAGATTTCCTAGAATTAACATCCCCTGCCATATCAGAATCTGTGTAACCACAAAGAACAGGTTTCCTAATTCCAAAACACAGTTTCAGATTTGAAGTACCACGGAGATATCTCAAAATCCACTTGACAACTTTCCAATGCTCAATACCAGGATTGGAAAGAAAACGACTAACAACACCAACAACATGAGCTATATCAGGCCTGTACAAACCATTGCATACATTAAACTTCCTACAGCAAATGCATAGGGAACATGTTGCATATCATCTTTTTCTTTATCATTAGAAGGAGCTTTTCTAGAGCTAAGCTTAAAATTTAAAGCCAGAGGTGTACTTACAATTTTAGCTTTGTCCATATGAAACGTTGAAGTACCTTCTCAATGTACTTTTCTTGTGACAACCATAATTTCTTGGCCTCTCGATCAAGGGAAATATGTATGCCAAGAATTTGTCTTGCTGGTCCCAAGTCCTTCATTGCAAACGACTTGCTAAGCTCCTTTTTCAGGCTGTTAATTCTAGATAAATTATGACCAACAATCAGCATGTCATCAACATAAAGTAATAAAATAATGAAATCAGTATCAGAGAATTTCTGCACAAAAACACAATGATCAGAAGTAGTCTTTTTAAATCCTTGTTCGATCATAACTGACTCAAACTTCTTGTACCACTACCTTGGGGCTTGTTTCAACCCATATAAACTTTTCTTTAGCTTGCAGACATAATTCTCTTTACCTTTCATCACAAAACCTTCAGGTTGCTGCATGTAAATTTCTTCCTCCAAATCACCATGAAGGAAAGCAGATTTAACATCCATATGCTCAATTTCTAAATCAAGATTGGCTGCTAAAGCAAGAACAACCCGAATAGAAGACATTTTAACAACAGGAGAGAAAATCTCATCAAAGTCAATACCTTTCTTTTGACGATAGTCTTTGACAACTAATCTCGCTTTGTATCGTGGAGTAGAACCATTCTCTTCAGTCTTCAACCTGTAAATCCACCGATTTTGCAGAGCTTTCATACCCTTTGGCAACTTGACTAGCTCAAAGGTGTGGTTATCATGCAAAGATTTCATTTCATCATCCATAGCTACAATCCATTTATTCTTATGCTCACTCTCCATAGCCTCTTCATAGCATTTAGGTTCTCCCCCGTTAGTAAGAAGCACATATTCAGTAGATGAGTAGTGAGTAGAGGGCAAACACAGTCTAGAGGACCTCCTAAGAGAAACACGAGGTTCACCAAAATCACCAAAAACATCATCGTTATCATCAACAGAATCATTTGTAATATGATCTTGGACATCATCATCATGACAGTCAAAATCTGCTACATTAGGCGTATCGGTCTAAGCTGGATCAAAATCAACCACATCGTCTGTGCTCAAAGACTCTAATTTTTTTGTCTTCCCAATATCTTCAATGGTCTGATCCTCCACAAAAATAACATCACGACTTCTTACAAGCTTCTTTTCAACAGGATCATAAAATCTATAGCCAAACTCATCATGGCCATAACCAATGAAGATGCACTCTCTTGCCTTAGCATCTAGTTTGGACCTCTCATCTTTAAGCACATGCACAAATGCCTTACAGCCAAAGACACGAAGGTGGTTATAGGAGACATCTTTCCCATGCCACACTCTGTCAGGAACATCAGCCTGCAAAACAACAACAAGAGATAAATTTATACCATGTGCAGTAGTATATAAAGCCTCACCCCAAAAAGATCCAGTCAATTTTGCTTCAAAAAGCAAACATCTAACTCTCTCCATCAATGTCCTATTCATCCTTTTTTCCAAACCATTGAGCTGAGGAGTCTTGGGAGGAGTTTTCTAATGTCGAATACCCTGCTACCTACAGTATTCATCAAAAGGTCCACAATATTCACCACCATTATCAGTGCAAACACATTTTAGCTTCTTTCCAGTTTCTCTTTCAACTGAAGCTTGAAATTGTTTAAATACACCAAACACCTGGTCCTTGGTCTTCAAAACATAAACCCAAAGTTTTCTTGAATGATCATCAATGATAGTGACAAAGTAAAGTCCACCACCAATAGTCTTGGTCCTCATCGGACCACAAAGATCTGAATGCACCAACTCAAGTACCTCTGCTTTTCTAGAAGGAGGATGGCTCTTGAAGGAGACTCTGTGTTGTTTCCCAGCCAAACAATGAGCACAATTTTCTAATTTGGCTCCTTTTAAACCTGGGAGTAAATTCTTCTCAGCTAGACAATTCAGCCCCTTCTCACTAATGTGGCTAATCCTCTTATGCCATAAATCAAATGAGTTATCACAATCAACAACATTTACAACATTAAATAAAATAGAAGCTTTCAACCAATACGAACCAGAAAATTTTATACCACGGGCTACAACCAAAGAACCCTTAGTGAGCTACCATTGTACACTACCAAAGGTATTAAAATAAAAATCATCATCAAGAACACTAGCAGAGATCAAATGCAAACAGATGTCTGGTGCGTGCTTGACATTTTTCAAAATGAGTTTTGTCCCGTTGCTGGTTTTCAAACAAACAGTACCAATGCCAACTACCTTTGAAGTATCATTGTTACCCATCTTCAACACACCAAAATCACCTAGAGTATAAGATGAGAAAAAATCCTTCCTGTAAGTAACATGAAAACTGACACTACTATCAACAATCCAGCTAGAATCATCACAGGCAACATTAATCAGATTTTCATCATAAACAATCACAAGATCATTTCCAGTAGTGGTAGCAACACGATTACCATTCTCATCATTATTCTTCTCTTGCTTGAATTTATTGTCATTTTTCAACTTATAACAATATTTCTGAAGATGACCTTTCTTGCCACAATAGTTGCACTCAAAGGTTTTTCGCTTAGACTTTGATTTGCTTCGGTGCTTGCTTTTACTTCTATGACCTCCATCTTGATTTTTGTCTCTACCTCTCCCCCTGTTTTCAGTAACCAAAACTTCTGCTTGTGAAGAGAAAGCCTTTTGAGTTTGACGTCTGACTTCTTCATTCAAAATAGCAGTTTTTACAAAATTCATGGTCACAACACCACTAGGAGCAGAGTTAGTTAACGTAACATGAAGATTCTTGCATGAATCAGGAAGAGTATTAAGCAACCAAAGCCCAAAATTTCATCTTCAAATTTAACACCTATAGAAGACAATTGATCAAAACAACCTTGAAATTCACTTAAATGATCAGAAATAGACATACCTTCTTTGTACCTCAAATTCATAGCCTGCTTCAATAAAAATAATTTGTTGTTCCCTGATTTTGAAGCATACAAAGTTTCAAGCTTGTCCCACAAGGTCTTCGCATGTGTGTCATTAGCAATATGATTTAAGACATTATCATTTACCCATTGACGAATATAGCCACAAACCATCTCATGCTCAAAAACCCAGTCTTCATCAGACTTGTTCTCAGGTTTCTGAGTAGTAAACACAGGTAAATGTAATCTTTTAACCAATAGCAATTCCTTCATTTTTCCTCTCCATTTATGATAATTAGTTCTATTCAAACTAATCATTTTACCTTAGTTAGGCTCCATCATTCAGTCAAGTAAATTCCCAGAAAAATAAATAAATTAGCTCTGATGCCACTTGATGGGAAAGGCACAGTTATGCATAGTTACACAGCAGAATAATTACTCAAAATATGTTTGAAAAATAAGACCTTTCCCACTTGAAAGAACCAAGAGAAGCTTAATCTAAGACAATCCAAAAATTTAGAGAGTCTAAAAATAAATAATATGCAAGAAAGAAGAACACACCAAACTTTTAACGTGAAAACCCCCAATGAGAGGGACAAAAACCACGGGACCTAGTAAAAAAAAATCTCCACTATAATATCAAAGAGTACAGAGTACAGAGAAGCACTTCTGAAAAGTAATCTTAGTTCTATTCACAAATAAATAGTGAAAAATGCTCAACAGACAAATAGAGCGTATTCAAACAGTGAGAGAAATAAAATTCTAAAAATACCATATTGATGTCGGTGGTAAAAGGAGCAAGAGGATGAAGTTTCACAAAAAACAAAGCACAAATGAGTATTCAAACAGCTGCTCAAAGTAAACAGGAACTCTAGTAGACAAAGATGGCACAATCTGTTTTTGCTCTCTTTTATTATGTGAAGTGTAAAACTTGCTGAGTCACTTGAGATTATTCCCTTAAAACCTGTTGGGCTGCCTGAATATTTTATTATTGTAAAATATAATGTTGTTGAGCCTAACTTGAGGAGGACCCACACAACAGGAACATGAGCAAATTTATCATCTAAGAAAACAAACTATCATTTTTTTTAACATTTAATAACTTACCTTCACCATGAACCAAGAATAAAAAATACAAAGAACATTTTCGTAATTTGTAATTCCTTCACTTATTTGAGTTAATGCAAAATTAGAAATAATGAACACTACAAGAAAAAAGTTATTTAGAGACCAATATTTAGCTACCACATGAAATGATTGTTAATTGTAATCAAAATAGTCATCAAATTAAATTTTGGTTGTTAAATAACTACAAAATAGAAGTAATGATTAAATTAGTGATCAATTAAGTCAAATTGTTGGTATCTAACATTAGATATCAAGGTTTTAGTGACTATGTCGTTAGATTCTAAATTAGTATCTAATTAAGTTAGAGACTAATTTAGAATATAATGACATAGGTCACTAAAACTTTGGTAGCTAATGTTAGATATCAATTATTTGACTTAATTGGTCACTAAACTCAACCATTACTTCTATTTTGTAATTATTTAGCAACCAAAATCTAATTTGATGACTATTTTAGTCATAATTAGTAATTACTTCATTTAGTATCTAAAAATTGGTCTCTAAACAACATTTTTTTTGTAGTGGAATCTATAATATATAAGTAAAAAGATATGTTGTTCTGACTTCAAGCCTATTGAAATGACATCACTAGAGTCAATCATCTCGTATGAGATATTGTCCGTTTTAGAATTCGTAACTCGATTACAGTTTTGTTCTTAAAAGGGTCTTAATAGATTGAGGGAGAAAGATGTATTTAAACTCTAAACTCATAAAATTAAAAATTAAAAATTAAAATTTAAAAATTAAAATTTAAAAATTAAAAATTAAAATTTAAAAATATATAAATAATTATTTCTAAAATAAAAATTATCTCTAAATAAATAATTATTTTTTTGTGATTAATAAAGTCTAGAAACTTTTACTGCTACTTTTACTTGAATGTTAAGTATTTTTTACCTATGTCCTGCCATCCCCCACCGCCGGAAGAGGATAACAGTCACTTTGTAGGAAGTATCTGCCATTTTTTAGTCTCGTCACTGTATTTTTACCCAAACTATAATTTTCAAGTACTCCTCAAACATTTCAATTTTTCAACGACAAGATAACATGAGCAGAATTATTGACTCCAGAGTTCCTTCTTTTTCCAACACCGATGAAAGCTACAATTTTCTGATTTTATTTAGAGAAAATTGGGTTAGGTTAAAGTAGTAAGTATAACAAAACACTGCGTCCCCCTCTATCATTCGTTAATCATGGACCACGTTTTCTTTCATTTCTCATTGTTATAAGTTTTTGTGCTTCCTCCTTGTCCATAATAAGGACAATATTGTTTGAATTGTGAATGTGGAGGGTTGTAATGTTGGTCTGAAGGCATAGGGATGTAGTGCTCACCATTACGGTTAAATATTTTTATTCATTTTAATTAATTTTATCATTTTGTAATATTGAATAATTTATAGTTTATACAATTATTTTTATTTTTTATTATGCTTTTTTATTCTTTTTTTTTATTTTTTTGTTGTCCTTATCCCTTTTCTTTTCAATGTAAGTGTACCTTTATTTAAATTAAACACGTTTTTTATTTTTAATATCATTTATAAACAAAAAACGAAAATTAAAAACTAAAATTAAAATAAATGATACAGAGAAAAAATATATTCTTTTTTATTTTTTATTTTTTTATTTAATTAGAAAAAAGTTATCTTATAGTGATATTTTAAGGAAAGGAGTTTAATATGTTTTATAGTAACATATATTTATAAAATATTATAATATTATATTTATATTATTTATGGTAACCTTGGTATAAAAATATAACTATATTATTCAAAATTTATATATTGTAATATTTTAAATAAATGTAACAATAAAAACATTAGTAAAAGTGATAAATGTTTCAGTGAAGGTTATATTTCGTAATTGTATATTTGATGCAATAAGTAGAGGTATGAAGTATTTTACTAATGTAGAAGTTAATATAAGATCTTTTCTATATCAAATCTTTAAATGTAAATTTTAATATCCAATATTTTTTATATAATTAAATGTAAGTTATAATATTCTATATTTTTCATATAATAGGAACTATATAGTATAAAAATTTTATAATGTGTTTAAATGTAAATATTCATATATTCATCATAGTATTTCAAAATAAATATTTTTCAAAAAGAATTTTAAAAAATATCATGTTATAATTACAAAATAAAATAAAATATTTTGTTTTCTATCAGCTCAATGAGGAGTCACACCATCTGTCAAATCTCTTATTCACGTGTAGTACATGATCATTGCAGATCTAAAAATAAAACAAATAGCACACAAAAAGAAGGGTAAGCTAGAGTGTTAAAAAAATTTACTTTCATACATTAAATTTTTATCACAATCAAACTACAATAAATTAGAATTTCATAATTCATCTTATACATATTATCATTAACACATACTCAAGTGACACAATCAATCCATATGATCTGGTCTAATCAGTTCTTTTTCACATTGCAGTGCAGTCATATAAACCTTTTAATCCATATAATCTAGTATAATCGGTTATTTTTCACACCGTAGTGCAATCATATAAACCTGTTAATCCATATGATCTGGTTGGTTCTTTTTCACACCATAGCGCAATCATATAATCCTTACTCCATATGATCTGGTCTAATCAGTTTTTGCTCATACAGTAGCACAATCATATAAACATTTCAATCCATATGATTCGGTCTAACTGATTATTTTTCACATCGTAGTGCAATTATATAAACTTAATCGAGATGATCTGGTCTAACTTGTTCTTTTTCACACCGTAGCACAGTTATATAAACATTTCAATCCATATGATATGGTCCAATCGATTCTTTTTCACACCATAGTACAGTCATATGAACTTATTAATTCATATGATTTGGTCTAATCTGTTCTTTTTCACATTGTTGCATAGTCATATGAACCTGTTAACCTACATGATCTGGTATAACCGGTTCTTTTTCACAGCGTAGTGCACTCATATGAATCTATTAATCTATATGATCTGGTCCAATCGGTTCCTTTTCACACCGTGACACAGTCATATAAACTTCCTTTGATTCTCACCACCTGGCCATCTTCATCTATTATTCCAATGACTAGTGGAGTAAGGATACATCCTTATTGATTAAATCCACAAACAATGTACATCCTAACGATCTCAACATGGGTATCTCCTTTACTGAAGATACTATGTCTTGATCACACACTACATCCTTCACAAACATTAATACTACATCATACGATACATAAACACTCATTTAATTTAATCTAAATGCATCCAATTCAAACTTAATAAAAGCAAGTAATTACAATATCTATAAAAAAAAACACATGCAATTAGCTTCCCTTACCCGAATTCACAAATATATCTCACACATCATGCATGGCATTTACTATTTCAAAGTAAATTAACATTTATAAAAACATATAATTCCCTTACACAAGAAAGTATTTCCATTAAACATGTGTAATAAACTCTCACAATATTATTTAATTAAAGAACTTAAAAATGAGAAGAAGAAAAAATCAGGTAAACATGGTCTATTTTTTCTTTCCTTTTCAAATTAACTTTATTCAACATGTGGAACTTATTCAGATGTTTGATTCAGTATTTGAGAAGAGATTATTTGGCTTTTTAACTATTTTGGTTCATAATTATTAGAATGGGAAAAAATTTAAATTTTACAACAATGAATAAATTATAAATGAAAAGTCCTATTGGTTAAACACGATTTCAGTTTGAACCTTAAATGAAGAATAAAAGCTGTGTTATGATTCCACGATTTAGTAGAAGAATGTCGATAAAAGAAATAACTTTAATAAATCATGACTTTAATTAGCATATAATTATCTTGTATTTGGCAAAGTTGTAGACTTGTAAGACGTCATTTATGATATTTCCATAAACAAAAAGTCGTGTAGATAGTGCACGACTTCAATGCAATATAAAAATAACTAAAATCGTGAATGAAGATAACAATTTTAGTTGTTTTTATGTTGCATTGGAGTTATGTACTACTTATACGACTTCTTCATTGGATAAATTATATTCACTAGTAGAAAAAACAATTTTTACATCGGTTCTGGAGGACATTCTACATCGTTTCTACAACTGATGTTGATGCATATGATGTAGAAAGTCCTGAACTTTCTACATCGGCTCCAAAACCGATGTAGTATGTTCATATACTACATCGGTTGATAAATCACCGATGTAAAATATCAATCCAAAGTGTTTACTGGGAGTGCTCAGGAGGAAATAGGTTAGGAGCCACAATCCATGTAGTATCTCATTTAATATTATGGAAGTTAGGCGCTAAAGGAAATACTACCTCAGTTGTGACTCCCAATTGATGTAAAATGTCCTCTATTAAATTGGTTGCTACTCGCAATCAATGTAATATCTCTATTTTTTTCAAAAAAATTGTTGATTGATAAATCTCTAATCCATACAAAGAAATACCATACAATTTTTCAGAATCTTTTGACGAGTATAGATATGTGAAAGGAAGCCTAAAATGTAAAAAAAAAAAAAAAAAAGCTAAAAGTTAAAAAAAAAAAAAAAAAAAAAAAAAAGCTCAACGTTACTAAAAAAAAAAAGTAATAGGGTGAAATTTTGAAAAAAAAAAATTGGATCAAGAATCCCCAACAGGTTTTTTCTCTTAATTTGAGCTCTGTATAAAAAATTATGACCATTTAAAGTTTTTTTTTCTCTAAATTTTGACAACTCAAAATCTATGGTAAATATAAATAATGTAACAACTTTAGGATGAAATATACATTAAAAGAAGCTATTGCTAAATAACTGGGTCAAAAAAAAAATTATAACTATTTTTAATAAATTTTGTAAAAATGCTAATCTATTATGAAGAGAAGCAGCGAGGGGAAGGGGTAAAGGTGGAACCGGACATTCACTTTCACGAATCAAGTAAATCGTTGTTATGACATCCTTATTGACTTGCAAAATCAACATAAAAATAAGTTAATTAAACAAACCACACACGTATAATATTTTGGAAAGCAAAGAAAAGTTTATAAAGGCTACCAACGAAGGAGCATGCAAGCATCATAGGGACTCAAGTGGCACGAGAGAAAGATAAATAACAAGAGAAGTGAAAATGCTAGGTTTAAAACAACCGATGTAATAAGTCCCCATCAAAATGTATTTTTAATTGAACTATACAACGCCACTTTCTATATCAATTGGAGCTCACAACCGGTGTAAAATGTCACTTTATTACATCGGTTGGAGTTCACAACCGATGTAGAAAGTCACTTTATTACATCGGTTGAAGTAGCAATCAATGTAATAAGTGGCGTGCTTAATTGTCTTTTCAAAAAAATTTGTGAGATTTTTTTAGGCTATTTTCTGCATCAATTGTATATAGCAACCAATGTAGAATAACCCCTATTACATCAGTTACCTCTTAACTAGTGTAATATGTTCTTATTTGTTTAGAAAATTGTCACCACATTTTTGTTTACAACGGTATTCTTTTAACTCATGTTATATCCTGTTATTGATTTTTTTATTGAGTTTTATGTGTTTGATACGTTAGGTGGGGCCAACATCTATGAGTAACTTTTGTCTCGAATAAGATCATTTGTCTATCAACCTACCATATTTATTAGAATATTTCTAAAATATTTGATCTAATTTAATTTATTTTTCATTATTAAAAAATTATTATTGCAAAAATTTTATATTTTTGTCCATTTTAGTATTTCAAAATAAAATTACAAAAAAATTAGTTAAAAAGTTACATTTTCACGTCATTTGCAATACCATCCCACTTTAGCTTTGAGGTTCTTCAAAAAAAACCTTTGACCTAAAGTTCAATAAATACACGTTTAAGACGTGTATAAATATTCATTTATTTCTATTCAAGAAAATGGGAGGAACAAGCTTCTACATCACCCTTGCAATGGAAGTAAAACTTCACCCTTCGCAATGGAAGTAAAACTTCTCTTGGAGCTATTACAGAATGTTGTCGTGAAACCATTAACACCTGATATCTCATTAATTATCATTGTGTAGAACAAGTATAAATATGTTTTGAAATGAAATAAAATAATTTTTAACTATATATTTACTGGTGTGAAATATATCAATTTTATTGTTGATTAATTTTTTAACATAAGACTTGACTTATCGTAAAACAAATTCTTAATTACTTTTTTTTCATCCATAAATTCTAACAAAAAATATTATTTAAGAAATACAAACTGAATTCAAAGTTAAAAAAACATGTTCACTGAATAAATTAATTTTTGTTTAAGAAGTTTATTAGTTTGGGGTGAGTTAAGTGGTTATATTAAGTTTTTACATTGTTTTACATGTATTATTATCGAAATTTTTGCATCAAAAGTAATATTTTGATACCATCAAAATAGAACATAGAAATAAAAGAAAATCACAAACATTACAAATAAAAGATTTGTTATATTTAATAAAAGGAAATTTATTTTTGATAAAATCAATGCATTTGTTTGAAACATGTCTTAATCGAAAATGTCAAAGAGTTTCGAGAACACTAGTAATAAAATTGACAGTATAGGTGATATGTAAAAATTTGATAGGTTTGATTTGAAATTTTTGATAGGAGGAGACTCTGAGTATATAAATTTTATCTTGCATTTCAGTTGAACCAATCATTTTCAAGGAGATCTTGTCCTAAATGCGACAACTATTAGAATAAAAAATGTAATCACACAAGATAAATTATCAATGAATGTTGTTAGTAATAGAAAACTAAAAGTGAAACTACAAATATACAAAACATTATTTATGATATGATTTTTCTTGATAAAAACATTATTTATGACATAATTGAGAATGACTTGATTTCCATTTGGTAATTTAACACACATAGGATTAATTTGATGATATGAAGTGAAATGAGTCAAAGAAGAACCAATGTGGTCAGTAGTGTCACTATTAAGAACTAAAAGAATAAAAAAATTTGTTACTAATGTGTGTTGTCATGTTAGAGGGAATAACAGAGATTTGATTTGAAATATTACCACTAGATATTATAAAATAGCTAATAATGTTTGTTTGATATTGCTCATAAGTAAAATCAATTTGCTGAGACTGTACTTTTGACTTTGATCCTTAATGATTTTACTCATTATTATTAGAATTTTCATTTTGATTTTTAAACTTGAACTGAGGTGGGAAGTCATGCTTTCTATAGCATGTATCAATAGTATGTCCTGTCTTTCCACAATGACTGCAAACTTTAGAAGTATTTCCTCTCTTCCATAACTTCTTCTGTTAGTAACAATCATTCCTTTGGACTAATCACCAAAAATATGTCTCTATTGTTGTGTAATGAGAGACAAAACCCTGTTTAAGGATGACAAGTGGTCTTGTGAACAATTTCAGTCATGAGTAAATGTAACAAATAGAGCTCTTATATCATAACTCTAATACCATATTATAAAATAAATGAGAGATGAACAAAAATGAACAAAAGATATAAGAATGAAAAGATTATCTTCATTTCTTTGTTGAAAACAAAAACAAACGACTCAATATATACAAACAATATACTCATTTATTCTAAGTCTAGCTAAAGAAAAAGAAAAAAAATATTACAAAATAATGCTGTCATAAAAGACAAAATAACAATATTAATCACAATTTAATTATGTCAAAAAAACAAAATAACAAAATTAATAGATATTAGTTTTCATTTAAAAGCCACGTATCCATAGTTTTTAAAATTGATGTAGACATTTTTTTTTATCGTGTTTATGTATTTATCGTTTTTGTTCATATGCCAGATTTCGAATCACAAATTTCTGTGTAGAGAGTTTCAAATAAATAGCACACATATACTCTAAACCATTCTTAGAAAACTTTCATGGACCCATCAAATTATAAGCAAATGATGGAATATGTGCTCATTTCTCAATGCTTCACTGCTAATTAGAATTTGGTTACTTTAGTAGTAGTCCCTGACCTCAGTTTTTGTTATTGACGGAAAAAAATAGATTATATAGTTTGTGGTATTAGGTGCTTCTCTTTTCCACTTTCAGTCTTTGTATTTTATTAGCACCTAAAACGAATATGGTGTCAATAAAGTAGCCATTTCCTCCTTATGATAATGAAACCAATAACTAACCTAATTTACAATATTCCTTGTCTATACGTACCCTAAAGGTTTGTACATTGCATGTATCACTTCCCAAAATGCCATTCTATTATCGAAATAATTATGATTAATAGTTTTGACTTTCTAAACTTATTACTTATATCACTAACAAATTAAAATTAAGTGGATATATTAATTTGATTAAATTAACACACGGGGTTAGTCAGGGCACATGTTCCTGAAAGAAAGGATGCACCACTCTTACCCTAAGGGAAGGAAAAGGTTCAGCTTAATGATTATATAATCTTGAAAAAGGTAAATTAATTAAACTTTTTGAAACCTAATAGAATCAGAATCTAGGCTCACTTTAACTAAAAGTTTCCATGCGTTAATGTCTTCCGCAAGAGATTGAAATACTTTATGTTTTATTTATCCTCTAACACAATTATACGGTAATTGACAAGGTTTAAGCCTTTAAAAGGCCTAAAGCAAATAAAAAAATGAGGTATTTTTTAAATTAATAAAATAATTAAAAATTTAAAAAATTAATTAAAATTATGATATTTTTATTTAAAATTTATTTTTTAAATTTTTTGTGATATAAAATTATTTATTAAATTATCATAATTAATTTCATTTAAAAACTATTTTTCAATAGACAATAAAACTAATCCGTTTAATCATTGTTGAGACATTGTTGATTTTAAATAAGATTTTATTGGTTTAAGTTTTGAAAAACTCCTTTCAACTGAAGCAACTGATACTGGAACTGTTAACATTATTTTATATATGCATTAGGAAAATAATTTATTTATTTTTATATAATTAAGAATGTCATGGTTTATCATTTTCCAATCCTATAATCTCCTTTAAGATATTTAATTCTAAAAATAAATCTAAGCCATCAAGATCCAATAAATTATCATGTTTAAAATACTTTTCATTCAAAGAAGACTCACCTGTATTTTTTAATTCTTTTTTTGTTTATTTTTATAAATTTATCCATAGCCCCTTTTTGTGATTCAACAAAAAGTTCAACTCTTTTTTTTTTTAAGTTTTGAATAACCTAATTCAAATTTTCTAGTTGCCATATTGTATATTTTTATATAAAATTAAAAATTATAATATATATTACATTGAATATAAAGTAAATCTAAGTTATGATATTATCTTTGGATCTTGTCCTTTGGTATGTTTTTAAATATAATTTGTAACTTTTAAATTCTCTTCCTTAAATCTGCACAAATTATTTTAAGATAAATTAAACAATAATGAAAATTAAAAAAAAAAAATTGGGATCAATTTATCAATCTCATATTATTTTGACCTAATATTGATGCACTCAAAAGGAGTCAAAGTGAATACAAACTCTTCCTCAATCAATCTACTGCTCAAAGTCTCCAAGTAAACACATGCGCAAAAATGCACAGTATAGAATGATGAAATATGAAATGAAAGAAATTTAAAATTAAAATTAAGTTGAAATAAGATTATGGAAGGAATAAAGAGACAGAGGAAGAAAGGAGATAAGTGAAAAAATTAAGGAGAGAAGTGAAAGAGTCAGACAATGATATGACATATAAAGAGATTATATCAATCTGTTGCGATACAGGGAAGAGATAAATTAGGAAGATTCATTGACTGTTCATTTTTTTTAATATTATTAATTTATTATAAGAAAGTTTTAAAAATATTATTCATTAAATAGTATATAATATTTATAGTACCAATATAAATTTAAAGTCATTAAATAATATTTATAGTAGCAATGTAAACTTGTCAGTTAAAATATTTAAATTTTTAATTAAGATTTTTAGTATAATTTTAAAATTAAATATTTTTATTTTATAATAATATGTGAGTATTAAATTTTTTTGAGGCCTTTGAGACCTTGAGGCCTAAAGCATATTAAATATTTTTGAGGCCTTTGTGGTCTTGAGGCCTAAAGCATATTAAATTTTTTTGAGGCCTTTAAGGCCTTGAGGCCTAAAGCGGTTGCTTTACCTGCTTGGGCCTTGAGCCACCCCTTGTAATTGATAACAATTACTGAAGGAAGTAGAGTGAGAGGTAAAATATATATTGGATGTTGATCTCACATATTTTCTCTCTTAGGTCCTCTTTATTAGGTGCTCTTTATGTTTCCTTTTGTGTGAGAATCTATGTGTTATATAATCGAACAACATAATCCAATAATAGGTGGAAATCCAATAATAGGTGAAGTGTGTTGTCCATTTAGTTAGACACAAGTGCAATGAGAGTTTTGTGTATTAGATATTGTTTAACATTTACTGATTACGTGTGAGGTTGCATAAAGATTGTGGTTCAAGTATGACTAGTGGGTAGGATTATCTTCAGTTAGATCTAATAATTACTAACTACTTCTGCAGCTTTCACTTCACTGTCTGAATACAAAAGCTAATTGCGCTTGGAGAGGGATGTAGTTGGCAATAACTAAGACAATCTAAACCCATAGGAATAAGGTTATCTTTGAGGGTGGTCAGGTGGATGAGATAGAGATCTTTACAGTAGCATAATTACATCATGCCTGGTTTTGGGCAAAATTTTGTGGATTGAAATTATGAGAATCCTGTGCAGAATGGTGTTTACATCCTGTAGATTGCTTACGAGAGGTCATCCTGTAGATTGCTTAAGAGAGGTCATTTAGATAGAAGGTGTTAGAATTTGTGTTTTATTGGGAGGGGGAAGGTGGGAGGGGGACTCTAGGTCTATTTGTCTGTGTGGTGCAGGTTGTTAAAGCTAGTGAAGATCATCCAAAAAGTGTTGATTTGATAAAGAAATTAATTGAAGACACTAGATTCTAGGTTTGGGGTTGGATTAGGTCTCTCATGCATTATTTAGTGTCAATGTATCAATTGCTTGCATTGCTCTTACTCAAGTTTAAGTGAAAATATCATTTTAAAAACATTTTAGAAAAGTAAGTGTTGTAGACCCAAATTCAACATGTTAAATTTCAAAATCAACTTGTTAAATTTCTGACAGTTTTGGGCTGGACGTTTTTAAAGCCCAGCAACATGTGTTTTGGCACATGACTTCAAATTGAATTAGGTTTTCACTGAATTTGAAAGATTTGGAGAGATTTTATTGAAGAGAAAAACTATCGTAAGAAACAATTACAATTGTTTTCAAAACTCATCAAAATTTCTCATACTTGAAGAAGAGTTTTGCTTGAATTTGATTGATTTGCGTGACAGCTGCATTCTTGGGAAGATAAGTGTTCTTCCTTGGTACTTTTAATTGTGTTTGGCTGCTGCATTTGTGAATTTTCAAATTGTATTGTGTTCTTTGTTAATTTCTTGGTTGGGTATTGGTTAATAGGTGTGATTAGGCACTCCAATTGGAAGAAACTTGTAATTTAATTGTTGTATTGTTGTGTTTGCATTCAAATATATAGTGGTGTACTGCATTTGCACTGTGAGTGTGCATCTTGTGTGGTGGGGAGCAGCACAAGGGGATAGAAGACAATCTTGTAGGGTTCAAGATTGGGTATTGTGTGATTTAATTGTAAACTTTAATTGAATTAGTGGAAATCCTTACTAGTGGTTGTAAGGGACTGGACGTAGCCCAAGTGATTGGGTAAACCAGTATAAAAACATCTGTGTGATCTTCTTCTCCCTTACCCTTTTTAATTTTCGTACTGCATTTGTGCCAATTTCAATTCTGCTACCAAGAACAACCTGTTAAAATTGAAGAACAACCTGTTGAATTATGGCCAGGTTTACAGTATTAATTATGGTTGTTTCTTTAATTGGTTAAAATCAATTTTAAAGTTTTGTAATTCTATACTTTACTGGTGCTTATTAATCTTGGCTTATTAGCTATAGTGTTTTAGGTTTGTGAGCTTATTGGATCTGTTTTTTGGATTGAAATCTGTCTACTGACTTGGTGCTCTACTGTTCAATATAGAAAATCTGTTTAGCATCAATTTTGGGAATTCTTTGATTGAAATCTGTTTCTGTATTGCTGAACTATTCCAGTGTGCTTACCTCTGATTTTAGATTGTCAAGGCTCCTGTTTGGCTTGTGTTCCTTAAACTCTGCTGTGCAATTTACATAATTTGAATTAAGTGCATTGGCTACAGAATTTTGATTGTGTTGTTTGCTGAAAAATTTACTCTGTCTAGTATTTGTTTAAAGTAGAAAATTTGTATTCTAAGTGTGACTATTGCTACATAATTCTTTTGGTAATCTGGTGACATATTGATACATATTTCATTAATCATTACTTGATCATATTACTTTGGTTAGACGCATTTTAATTTGTGCAAAATTTGGTTTTATCGAATCTGGTTTTTCTAGTTTTTAATACAACTGCAGTATAGTGATTTTAACTTGTTGAAATATGTTTTTAACTTGTTGTTTTCTAATACTGGTTGAAAATTAACTAAGTGCTGAAAAGGATTTTCAACATATTGTTTGTAGATTCAACCTGTTAATAGTAATTTTCCAGAACTGTCAGAATTGTTTTAACAAGTTGTTTCTGATTTTAACAAGTTCTTTTACTGGATTGAACATACTTAGTCATATTTTAACTTCCTGTTTATGCTTTTAACCTGTTGTTTTGTGTACTCTTTACATTGCAATCGTAGTTTAATAGAAATACTCATTCACACTTTCAAGTTTTCAAAAAGGTTTAAATTGTTCAATTCACCCCATCTTGAACATTGGTCATCTTATTTTTCAACAATTGGTATCTAGAGCGGGTTCTTGAAAGTTATTCAACTTGATCCTAAATGGTCGAAAATAAACTTCCTTTTGCTGAGGGTTCCTCTATTCATAGACCACCTATGTTTTGTGGATTGAACTATCAATTTTGAAAGTTAGAATGAGAATTTTTATTGAATCTATTGATCGCGGTGTTTGGGTTGCTATTGTTAATGGACCATTTGTTCTTAAAATGCTTGTTGATAATGTGTATGTTGATAAACCTTGGTGCGATTGGACTGGGGATGAAAGTAAAAAAGCTCAGTATGATAGCGTTGCTAAAAATATAATTACCTCATCACTTAATCTTGATGAATTTTTCAGGGTCTCACAATGTACATCATCTAAAGAGATGTGGGACATTCTTGAGGTTACGCATGAGGGAACAAGCGATGTGAAATGAGCTAGAAAGCACGCTTTGATACAAGAATATGAGTTATTCATAATGAAGCCAGGGGAGACAATAGCTGAAGTGCAGAAGCGATTTACCCACATAGTTAATCACTTGATTGGTCTCGGCAAGGTGTTTGATAAGGAGGAGCTTAATATTAAAATTCTTAAGTGCCTGGACAGGAGTTGGCAACCAAAAGTGATAGCCATTTCAGAAACAAGAGACTTATCCACCTTGACTGCAGCTACTCTATTTGGTAAATTGAGGAAGCATGAACTGGAGATGATCATACTTAATGAGCAGGAGCATGGAGATAGAAAGCAAAAAGGCATAACTCTCAAGTCTGCAATTCAGAAGGGAGATAGTGATTATGAGTGCTCCAGCAGCTGCAGTGAGACTGAGATATTAACACTGCTAACCGGAAAGTTTAGCAAGTTCTTGAAGAAAAAGGGCAAAGACAAGAGTCAACCATTCAAGAGGTACAATAATAAGAAGATTTATAATTCTAATAATATAACTTTCTTTGGCTGTGGGAAACAAGGTCACATAAAGATTGAGTGTCCCAATTAAGAGCCTAAAGAAAAAGCTTTCGAGAAGAGAGATGTGAAGAATAAGAAGCAGAGGAGAGCTTATATTGCTTGGGAGGACAATGACACTTCCTCCGGCTCTTCATCAGATAAAGAAGAGGAAGCAAATCTCTGTATGATGGCAGGGCATGAATCAGATAGCAGTGTGAGTTCTAGCATCTCTTTCACTTATGAGAATTATAGTACTTTGTTGAATGCTTTTAAAGAAACTCATACGGAGGCTAACTGTTTGTCTCTTTCCAATAATAAACTCAAGGGTCTAAAAAATTGGTTGGAAAATAGAGTGAAACAATTAGAAGAAGTTCAGAATATGAAAACTGATTTTGAAAGTCTTGATATGATTTATAAAAGTTCTTCTTGTAATTGTTCTGAAAATGGTAAAATGACAAATTGTGAAGTTTTGCAAGGAAAGGTGAACTACCTAATCATAACTGTTTCTAAACTCTCTATGGGAACTGCAAATTTAAATGCACTGCTTGGTTCTCAAAATTGTGTTTTTAATAAAGTTTTCAAGAAGGTTTTCCAAAGAAAGTAAAGAAATTTAGTAGTTTTTTCTATCATGGTAGTACATTATAATCTTCACCTGTCACTTGTTTCTATTGTTTGGAAAGAGGCCATACATTTAGAAGATGTAGAACTAGATTGTACTATTTGCCTAAAGGCCTTGTGAAGTGGGTTCTCAAGGGTACCGATAACATGAATGGACCGAAGATTAATAGGGTACTAACTTTTGCAACTTAACTTGTTTTGCAGGGACTTTGGATAGCCAAGAAGCAGCTGTGGTACCTTGACAGTGGTTGTTCAAAGCATATGACAGGAGATGCTTCAAAGTTTAATAACTTAAAGATGAGGCAAGAAGGCTTTGTGACGTACGGGGATAATAACAAAGGAAGAATCCTTGGTAGAGGTGATGCGGGAGCCATGATTCGATAATAATCAAGGATGTGCTATTGGTAGATGGACTAAAGCATAACCTGTTGAGCATCAGTCAACTATGTGACAAAGGCTATGAAGTTACATTCAAGTCAGATTTGTGTCTAATCTCACACGCATCTACGCGCCAAACCTTCCTTATTGGTAAAAGAGTAAACAACATTTACATGCTTAATATTTGTGACATAACATCTAACATGACTTGTTTGCTCTCCAAGAATGATGATTCATGGCTTAGTATATATACACATGCATCATCTAGATAGACTTGTTTCAAAAAATCTAGTTGAGGGACTACCTACACTCAAGTATGAGAAAGATAGAATTTGTGAAGCTTGTCAAAATGGGAAACAAACTAAAAATATTTTCAAATCCAGAAACTTTGTTTCCACTACTAGACCCCTTGAGATGCTTTACATGGATCTATTTCGTCCTTCTTGCACTATAAGCTTAGGTAGTAACTACTATGGACTTGTCATTGTTGATGATTTTTCTATATTTACTTGGACATTGTTCATTGTATCCAAAGATCATGCATTCACAACTTTTAAACATCTTGCTAAAGTTTTGGAAAATGAAAATAATTGCCATATTTCTTCTATAAATTCTGATCATGGGGGTGAGTTTGAAAATGAAAGATTTGAAAGTTTTTGTAACAAACATGACATCAAACACAATTTTTCCACTCCAAGAACCCCACAGCAGAATGGAGTTGTGGAGAGGAAAAATCGTTCTTTGGAAGAACTTGCTCGAACTTTGTTAAATGATTATAATCTTCCAAAGTATTTTTAAGCAGATGCTGTGAATACTGTCTGTTATATTTTGAATCCAAGGATCTTAAAATTGCTAATTGTGTGGATTCTTACACCTAGGGGCAACAACCGTGCTACCCTCACGGAAGAAGACTTGATGTTGCCTTATTGCTTGGTAAATAAAGTGAAGGTTGATTGGGTGTTCAGAATGAAGGATCACATGTTCAAGGCACAAAAGTTCAATGATTACAAGCTGCTATATGCTATTCTGATCTCAAAAATGTTAGAATTTTTTGAAGTGGACTTGGTAGATGAATTGGCTGAAAATTTGAAAGCTACAAGTGAGATCAACCAATCCATGCTAAATCGTATTGGTCTCCAAAAAGTGAATGGAACTTGGACATACAAAGGAGTAAATAGTGAAGGAGTCGGATCCAGGGTTCTGCCCAAGTTCCATTCACTTTTTGGAGACCAATTCGGTTTAACATGGATTGGTTGATCTCACTTGTAACTTTTAAACTTTCAGCCAATTCATCTACCAAGTCCACTTTAAAAAATTCTAACATTCTTGAGATCAGAATAGCATATGGCAGCTTGTAATCATTTAACTTTGGTGCCTTCAACATGTGATCCTTCATTGTGAACACCCAATCAACCTTCACTTATTTATCAAGCAATAGAGCAACATTAAGTCTTCTTCCGTGAGGGTAGCATGGTTACTGCCCCTAGGTGTAAGAATCCACTAATTTTAAGATCCTTGGAGTTATTGCTAACTTGCTAACTCTAAAGGATTTCAACTCTTCATTCGGATTCCTCATGCATGTCTAGAAGAATTGAGTTTTATTGAAGTCTTCCAAAGCTTTCCTTTCAATTTGTTGGCCCTCATGCCTTAATCCTGTGATGGCAAACCACTCCTTTGGTGTGATCAACATGTTTACACCTTTCACATGAGTGCATATGTTTTGGCCATCAAATTGGAGATTTGTGTAAAATACCTTCACAAGATCCGGATAGATGCACCCATTCATTCCAAGAATCTTTCTCAGCTTTTGCTGATTGAAGATGCCAATGATCTTATCTAGTTACTGCTCCTTCAGCCACTTTGAAGTTACAAGCTTTGGTGCTATTAGGCTCTTTCGGTTGTAGCTATGAATATAGGTTTGGATCTGCTCAACATCTCCATTAAACCAGCTTTCTAGGTGACCCTGATCTTCCTTTTCTTGGCTTGAGGATGAGGTCCTAGTTCGTTTGGTGGGTGTGGAGGATGACATGGCTGTTGGCTTTGGGAGAAAATTATGCATAATGATAAGCAAGTTTATGGTTTATGCAATATGTAAGTGCTATATGATGCCACGATTTTCTTTCAGTTTTAAAAGGAAGTTTTTCAAGCAAAAGTGTATGGTACTGTGTGGCATGTGAGGATGACACAACCCATGTGCATGTCAAACAAAATAACCAATTTTTCAAACCTGCCCAGTCAAGATTCTAAGTAGTGCAGAATCTAAATTCTGCTGAATGCTTTTATACCCTTTCAACTAATTCTGTCCAGTTGTGCTTTGAATTTTCTCAATTGGTCATTCCTAATAGGTGTCACGGGTCTTAAGGCATTGTGTATATCCTATTGGATCAATGGGTGTCACTGTAGATGCCTCTCAAGCCTATTTTTGCAATTTATTCACTAAAAACAACAAGTTGTCAACTCTGTAATACTGGATTCAATAGGTTAAATTCACAGACATCATTTTAAAATTGCGAAAATTCAAGTAATTAAGAAACTGGCAAGAAAAACAACATGTTGATTTTGACGATAACATGTTCAAAGTTACTGGAATACATACTGCAGCAGATTTTCAACAGGTTATTAAAATAAACAGCAGATTAAAAATTCCTATTTCAATACTACTAGTTTGAGCATGCTAAAACAATTTCAATGCATAGAATTATTCAATAACGCTCAACAACATATAATTAGAGAGACAATATCAATTTAACACATTTGAAACATCTAAGATACCCAATTCGATTCTTAGAAGATTAAACCTATCTCTTGCCAATGGTTTTGTGAAGAAATCAGCAAGTTGTTTATCCGTTTCAATAAACTGCACTTCACAATCTCCATTGCTCACATGGTCACAAACAAAGTGATGCCGAATCTCAATGTGCTTAGTCTTAAAGTGCTGCACAGGATTTTTAGTTAGGTTAATAGCACTTGTATTATCACACTTAAGAGGTATTTTAGAAAGACTTAGGCCGAAGTCACTTAACTGTTGTGTCAATATATCAATTGCTTGCATTGCTCTTACTCAAGTTTAAGTGAAAATATCATTTTAAAATCATTTTAGAAAATTAAGTGCTGTAGACCCAAATTCAACATGTTAAATTTCAAAATCAACCTGTTAAATTTCTGACAGTATTGGGCTGACGATTGGGCATTGCAATTGGGAGAAACTTGTAATTCAATTTTTGTATTGCTGCGTTTGTATTCAAATCTGCAGTGGTGTACTGCATTTGCACTGTATTGTGCATCTTGTGTGGTGGGGAACTGCATAAGGGGGTAGAAGACAATCTTGTAGGGTTCAAGATTGGGTCTTGTGTGATTTGATTGTAAACTTTAAATTGAATTAGTGGAAATTCTTGCAAGAGGTTGTAAGGGACTGGACGTAGCCCAAGTGGTTGGGTGAACCAGTATAGAAACATCTATGTGATCTTCTTCTCCCTTACTCTTTTGAATTTCGTACTGCAGTTGTGCCAATTTGAATTTTGCCACTAAAAACAACCTGTTAAAACTGAAGAACAACTTGTTGAATTCTGGACAGATTTACAATATTAATTCTAGTTGTTTCTTTAATTGATTAAAATCAATTTTAAAGTGTTGTAATTCTATACTTTACTGGTGCTTATTATACTTGGCTTATTGGCTATATTGTTTTGGGTTTGTGAGCTCATAGGATCTGCTTTTTGAATTTGAAATTTGTCTACTAACTTTGTGCTCTACTATTGAATATAGCAAATCTGTTTGCATCAATTTTGGGAATTCTTTGATTGAAATCTGGTTCTATACTGCTGAACTATTCCAGTGTGCTTACCTCTGTTTTGGTGAATCTGATTTTAGATTGTCAAGGCTCCTGTTTGGCTTGTGTACCTTAAACTCTATTTTGCAATTTACATAATTTGAATTAAGTGAATTGGTTGCAGAATTCTGGCTGTGTTGTTTGCTGAAAAATTCACTATGTCTAGTATTTGTTTGAAGTAGAAAATTTGCATTCTAAGTGTGACTATTGTTGCATAATTCTTTTGGTAATCTGGTGACATATTGATACATATTTGATTAATCATTGCTTGATCATATTACTTTGGTTAGAGGCAGTTTTGATTTGTGCAAAATTTTATTTTATCGAATCTGGTTTTTAATACTACTGCAGTATAGTGATTTTAACCTGTTGAAATCTGTTTTTAACTTGTTGTTTTCTGATATTGGTTGAAAATTAACTAAGTGCTGAAAAGGATTTTCAACACATTGTTGTTAGATTCAACTTGTTAATAGTAATTTTCCAGAACTGCCAGAATTGTTTTAACAAGCTGTTTTTTTTATTTTAACAAGTTGTTTTACCGGACTAAACATACTTAGTCATATTTTAACTTGTTGTTTATGATTTTAACCTGTTGTTTTGTGTACTCTTTACATTGTAATCATAGTTTAGTAAAAATACTCATTCAAACTTTCAAATTTTTGAAAAGGTTTAAGTTGTTCAATTAACCCCCTCTTGAACATTAGCCATCTTATTTATCAACACAGGTCTCTACTCTGGAGGTGAGTAAATTGAAGACTCTGGTTGGAGAGGATGAAGGATGGAAGTGAAGAAGAAGTACTCACGTATTGTTGCTCCATTGAGAAGTCATTCACTTATTGTAGCTTTTCTTTTCTGTTTCTTTGGTATTGACTTATTCTCCTTATTATTTGAGTGTTTTGACTTGTTGCTTTGTTTTCATGTTGTAACAGCTTATGAGCTTTCTTTTTGTTTGTGTGAGGCTTAGTGTTGAGAGACTGGGGTGGAGAATTTTGATACTCTGTTTTTTTTTTTTTGTTGTAATAGGGTTGAAACACCCCTTAAGTACTTCTATTAATTTCTTTCTTCCCTGTTAACAAAAATTAATTCAAATATAAGACATATTCGATGTTTTAGCTTTTAAGTATTTTAAGACTTTGTTTGCTAGAACTATATTTTAATAAATTTGAATATCAATTTTCTAGTGGTAATTAAATTATAAATTAATATTAGTATAGTCTTACGATTTTATCATAGGAATTTACTTCTTACTTGACTAAATTTTCATTTGTTGAAGAAAAGTTAATATCATAAGAGTGATTTATTCATACCTCAATAACCATCTCACTTTTCATTTTCCAATTCCTCCCCCTTTCCCATCTTTATTTTTTCATAATTACTTCTCTATCAATATTTTGAATGAAATTTGTTTTTTCTTTTGCCTTATCCTATACTTTTTCTTTTCATTTTGTTTTACTCGTTCAATTTTTTGTAGAAACTATGTGAAACTTTTTAGTAATTTTTCAAAATTGTATATTTTTTGTTTTGCACAAGTCATTTTATTTAATTGAGTTGATCTCATAACTATTAATAAATTTAATTTTTATTTATTTTCAAAGCTTAAGATTTTTATTTTTCAATTTAAATTACCTTTACATTAAATTTATTTTTTAATAATATTTATTGTGTAGGTAATTTTCACGTATTATCATATAATGAAATATAGTTTACTTTCACATGTTAATTTAAATTTTTTAATTTTAACTATATATAAAAAATTAAAACTTAATCTAACAGATATTAAAAGTAGTAAAATAATTATTTATCTCTATAAAATCTTAAATCTTTTAATTTGAATTATATAAAAAAATTAAACTTAATCTAGTAGATATTAAAAATAATATAATAATTAATTGTCTCTATAAAATTAGAATTGATACATTAGTAAAAAAAAGACAAGCAACTCAACATAAAAGCAATATTAAAAGAAAATGCTAATGTTTACATTGATAAGTAACGTGTGAACCTTTTAATTAAAAAAATTATTTTTATAAAATTAAAATACATAATAATGTATAAAAAATTGAGAATAATAAAAAGTATATTAAAATATAAAGATAATAATAAAAAAGAAAATTAGACAAATTAAAAAAAAGTTAGAAACTGGTCTAAATTGCACTATAAGAAAAAGTTAAAATACCGACGAAACATTATCGACGAAATTTTATTTATCGGTAAAAATCATTATTAACGGATTTTACCCACAAGTATCATCTCTCGTTAATTATCGACAGATTTACTGATGGATTTACCGACGGATTTAATTTCATATGTAATTAATATTTACTGATTTTAATAATATAATTAATACTTTTCTGCTTTATCGACTCCGTCAGTAATTACCGACGGACTCAAAAAATTCATCGATAAATTTACATACAAACAATCTACCAACTGATTTTGGATGTTTTGGAGAAATTTACCTCGGTAATTTTGATTTTTTTTTTTATAGTGTTGTAAGTTAAAAATAATAAGTTACTTTAAAATATTTACTAAATATTATATAATTTTAAGTCTTATGAGAGTTGTATATAAATATTATGTGAAATATACGAATAATTTTAATTATTAAGTGTTATCTTTAAGTGATTAGCACTATAATATATGATAAGAATAAAACAAAGAAACTTTTAAATATAACTTTTTATTGATTCATTGAAGTGCTTTTTCATACATAACCGTTATAAACTACTAAAATGTTAAAAAGAAGACTTTACTTCAAATATAATGGCCACTATATCCTTTCTTATTTCAAATTGTTAGGTTGGACATATTTTTCTAATAATATATTTTCCATTGTATATTAGTAATATAATTTTAAATAATAACTCATATATTGTTATTTAATTAAAGAACTTATATATAAAAAGTCTGAAAACATAATTTAATATATATTCTTCTTGGCTTAAATTACCTTTTTTTTATTTTGAGTATCTAATACATAATTTTTCCAAATTAATTATCTATTAAATTATAAAAATTTAGTTTAAATTTCTGATTTTTTTTCTTTTAACTCATCTTTAAAATATCTTTTAATTTCTCAATTTATTTCTTTCATCGTCACAATCAATATATTCTTTATTATATTATCATTCTAACCAATGAAATTGACTTAATGATTATAGTTTTATAACATTCTAAATTTTGCTATATATATTTCAATCGAAGTAATGTTGGTAAGTGCTGAAAGGAAAAAACAAACTTATATAGAGTATAGATTTAAAAGTTATTTAATTTCTCTCTTTAATACACCACTTATCAGTGAGTCATTAATGCCGAATCATATGAAAATTTATATTATTATTTACATATACATACAAATTTCATTTCTCCGTCTACCTCTAACCCGTCGCGATCTCCCTCACTTTCATTCATAAGAAATAGATACTGCATCCACGTAAGTCTATATAATAGATTTTAAATATTTATGTTTACTTTTTAAAATTCTAAACAATAATTTCATATTATTTCGATAATAAAAGTAAAACAGAGATATTTATGAATTTTTACTTTTTGTTTTACTATCATTACTTATTTTTGTAAGTAGTATTGAATGAAAGAAATATTTTAAAAGAATGTGATCATCTTCAAAATAATACTTAAACCAAAGATAAAAAGTTACACATCAATTGTTTTATAGATTAATTTTGTAAAACTAATTTATTCAAAATATTCCATTTTAGACATGATAAATAAGATCAAACTACAATATATCTCATCTTATAAATCAACTTTATAAAGTTGAATTAAGTTAAATGCTACTTGTTAATAAATCACGTGAGCAGTGACGACATGATATTAGGGTTTCGAACCATTTTCTCTCATCTACTCCTCAGTTATCTCGTTTACAACCTCTTGTTAGACAACGTTATCTTCTACAAAATGGAAAAAAAAACAGAACATGAGAAACCTAACTTTGATAAACGGACAAACAATCTTTCGCTTTTATGGAGAAACACGTTCTTAACGAGTTATTCTTCCGATGATATTCATTCCAATGCTCAATATAAACTTTTTAATTTTCATTCGTCATTATGTTATATATCATCATTACAATAAAATAAGCACACTTGAAGTGGCTGGAATTTGACTTTTTCTACCATCGATTATCCATGCTTCGGGTTTAGTGTTAAACTGCTGTAGTTTTTCTTAATTTAATAACTATTGTTGAATATTGTTTGTCCTATTCTCCTTGTTTTCAATGCTTACACTGTCTTATTGTGTGATTATGAGTTAGATGCAGTGTATGATTTGTTTTAGTCTTGCACCCAGAGCCATGCACTCACGTGGACCAGTAGAAAAATTCACTGTACCATTATTTTCATGTTTGTCATCTAATTGTTGTCGTAATGTATTCTCTTCTTTATACGGAAAAAATGGTTTTTCAGTACATAAATATGAACTACCTTGGAGTGATAAAAGTACAAACAGATTTTTGTTCCATACATGGTAAGGCCCTTCAGAATTATTATCTTTTTATACTACATTCTATATTTCTGTCAGATTTTCCTTTTCAGTGTTACTTTACTGGTCCATCTTTTATCTCCTCATCAGCTTCGTGATTTTCGCTAATTTCTGCTGCTAGGTAAGTGGTCATTATCTAGTAACGACTTAAACTTTTCGAATGTGAACTTTTATACAAGTTTCATGTTTTTAAATCCAGAAAAAGGCTTGTATGGTGAGTTGCAGCAACAATCTCCTAACTAGAAATCGGAGGTGAGTATTTAAAGTTAAACCACCCTAAAACCTGCAACAGCATGGTAGAAGAGTTTTAAAATTTGAGTTCATCTGAATTGCAGATATTTTAGTCCTATACATCTAGTCCTTGGATTAAATAGGTTTTATCTGCAAATCTACGAAACTTTTACATTTTAATATAATTTTATGTAATGTTAATAAATACGATGTATAAGTTAAGTGAAAGTAAATTTTTTTGAAAATATAAGTGGAATTTAAGTACTTTTATAATTGAATGGTTATAAGAGTGATATAATTCTTTTATTTAGTACAAAATTGTGAATTAAATACAATGGATACTTTTTAAAGGATTTAAAGACATAAATTATGTTACTATTTTGGACAAAATGTTTCCTCTTCAATTGTGACTTGGCCTATAGACTTTTATTAGGGGACAATTATGCAATCTTAAATAATCTTGGCTCTAGAACAATTTTCCCTTTGATAATTAAACTTGTGATCTTGGGATTTGATATCAATTGTTGGATGACATCTTATTACTATACGAAAAATTATAGTTAGTAAGAGTTGATCCACTTGATCTCGGACAATTAATGTCACCAGGAATAAACACCTTTTTTATATTACAAATTATAGTTGCACTTTTTAAATAGTTAAAATTATACATTTTAAATAATATTATCAGTTTCTTATTGTTTTGTAATATGAACTTGATAGAGATGATTCCATTTTAGATAGCTATGCAGAGATAGGCTTTTGGTAGCGTTGGTATTGTCTACTTATTGTGACCATTTTTTGGTTATTTTTTAAAGAAAATTCAGGACCATGTTTTCTTAATATATAGATATAACTTTCTTGCCCTTCATAACAGAGTTTAAGCGGCAAAGAAAACTTACCATAATGGAGGATTTTTGGAGCAGGATTTGCGGAGAATCTGATTGTCCTGAGAACGGAGTAAAAACACCTTTCTGTTACGATTTCAAGTTTTTGAAAGATCCTTCTACGTGCACCAACCAATTCTTGATCACCTGCTTCGATGTTTTGCTACTGATCATGCTAGCATTCATTTTGATCCAGAAGTCTTTGTTCAAACCATTTCGTGGTCAGCTTCAGGTGGAAAGATATTCAAAGTTGCAGCTAGTTTGTGCCATAACCAATGGTTTTCTGGGGCTGTTGTATGTGTGCTTTGGCATTTGGGTGCTAGAGGAGGAACTAAGAAAGAGACACACTTTCTTCCCTCTTAAGTTGTGGTTGCCAGAGCTTTTTCAAGGATTCAGATGGTTGTTAGTAGGCCTAAGTGTAAGTCTTCAGTTGAAACAACTTCCAAGATCATGGTTGTGGTTGTTTTCTCTTCTTACGTTATTTGTTTCAATTATTTTCTGTGTTCTATCCATGTCTTACGCAATTAGTAGCAGAAAATTGACTTTGAAGGAAGCTTTAGATTTTCTGTCTTTTCCAGGGTCAGTTTTGCTACTCTTGTGTACTTACAAAGTACATAAATGTGAAGAGTCCGAGAGAGAAATTGATGAAGGCCTTTACGAGCCTTTGAATGGTCAATTCAGTGAAGCTGATCAAGATAATTTTGTGACTCCATTTGCCAAAGCTGGATTCCTTAGTAAGATGTCATTTTGGTGGTTGAATCCATTGATGAAAAGGGGTCAAGAGAAAACTCTTCAGGATGAGGATATCCCGAAGTTGCGAGAATCAGATCGAACAGAAAGTTGCTATTTTTCATTTTTAGAACGTTTGAACAGGGAAAAAGGAAAAGAACCACTATCACAGTCAGCAGTTTTGTGGACCATAGTTTGGTGCCACAGGAGAGAGATTTTGATGACTGGATTCTTTGCTTTGCTCAAGGTACTCACCTTGTCAACTGGTCCTGTTCTTCTGAATGCTTTTATATTGGTTTCTGAGGGTAATGGAAGTTTCAAATATGAGGGTTATGTATTGGTAGTCTCACTTTTCATTATAAAGATCATAGAGTCTCTGTCCCAAAGGCAGTGGTATTTCCGAAGCAGGCTTGTTGGAATGAAAGTTAGATCATTGCTTACTGCAGCAATTTATAAAAAAATATTGAGGTTGTCTAGTGCAGCTAGATTGACACACTCGAGTGGTGAGATAATGAATTATGTGACTGTAGATGCTTACAGAATTGGAGAATTTCCATATTGGTTTCACCAGTCATGGACAACAAGCCTCCAAATATGTATTGCTTTAGTAATACTTTTTCATGCTATTGGGATAGCAACAATAGCCTCCTTGGTAGTGATAGTCCTCACTGTGCTTTGCAACGCTCCACTGGCAAAGTTGCAGCAAAAGTTTCAGAGCGAACTCATGGTGGCACAAGATAAGCGATTGAAGGCGAGTTCTGAGGCTCTTACAAATATGAAAGTCCTGAAGCTGTATGCATGGGAAACTCATTTTAAAAATGCTATAGAAGGACTAAGAAATTTGGAACTGAATGTTTTGCGTTCAGTGCAATTGAGAAAGGCTTACAATATCTTTCTGTTTTGGAGCTCACCAATTTTGGTCTCCGCTGCTTCTTTTGGGACATGTTATTTCTTGAATATTCCTTTGCACGCAAATAATCTTTTCACATTTGTGGCGACTATACGTCTTGTGCAGGAGCCAATTACAGCCATCCCAGATGTTATTGGGGTGGTCATTCAAGCAAAAGTAGCATTTGCCCGGATTGTTCAATTCCTTAATGCACCTGAATTGCGAAGTGCAAATTTCAGGAATAAAAGTTTTGATGGCAGTAATGGGTCAATTACAATCAAATCTGCTGACTTTTCATGGGAAGGTAATGTATCAAAGTCAACACTAAGGAACATAAACTTGGAGATTAGACACGGGCAAAAGTTTGCTATTTGTGGAGAAGTTGGCTCAGGCAAATCAACCCTCTTAGCTACAATTCTTGGAGAGGTTCCTATGATAAAAGGAACTGTAAGATTTTATTCCTTTTATGCTCCTATATTATAGAACACACTATTAAATCTTGGGGTACTATTCTTTGCTATAATGTTGATGACATTTCTACTTCATAATTAATAGTTATATTTAGCATATATGAATTCAACTCACTATACCGAGTACTGTTTTTTCTTTTTTCTTATTCTTCTTTTCAGATGTAATATTAATAGGTGTTTAATTCTCTCTATTGAATTACAGATTGAAGTTTATGGAAAGTTTGCATATGTTTCTCAAACAGCATGGATTCAGACAGGCACTGTACGAGAAAATATTTTGTTTGGATCAAATTTGGATGCTCATAGATATCAAGAAACACTTCGCAGATCATCACTACTAAAGGATTTGGAGCTGTTTCCCCACGGAGATCTCACTCAAATAGGTGAGAGAGGAGTTAACTTGAGTGGAGGCCAGAAGCAGCGAATTCAACTTGCGCGTGCTCTTTATCAGAATGCTGATGTATATCTCTTGGATGATCCATTTAGTGCTGTTGATGCACATACTGCCACAAGTCTGTTTAATGTAATTTCATCTTCCTTACTTCACATACTACAATTATGTTTTATGTGACATTCTTCATTCAAATATGGTTTTTAAACTTGGCAGGAATACATCATGGATGGTCTCAAGGAGAAAACTGTTTTACTCGTGACTCACCAAGTTGACTTTCTACCAGCTTTTGATTCTGTTTTGGTAATTCATTAAAATCAGGACTTGGTTATGCTATAGTTCTTCTTTCTCTGTTTCATGCACATAACTAGTGATAGTAAATTACTAATGAATTGGAAGTAACTGATTTCATTTTTGTAATTATTAGGCTCCATAACCTTCTCATTTATCTTGCTTTTACTTGTAGGCTGAAGTTCTTTTTTTTGTTTTTTTCTTTTCCTCAGTTAATGTCAAATGGGGAAATCCTAGAATCTGCTCCTTATCATCATTTGTTGTCCTCAAGCCAAGAATTCCAAGATCTTGTTAATGCTCACAAGAAAACTGCTGGTTCTGAGAAGCCTACGAATGTTTCTTCTTCCAAGAGGCCTTTAATATCTGCCATAGAGATTACACAAGCTTTCAAGGAGAAGCAAGTAAAAGCCACAAATGGAAATCAGTTAATAAAGGAAGAGGAGAGAGAGATAGGAGACACGGGGTTGAAGCCTTACATTCAGTATTTGAATCAGAAAAAAGGCTATATATACTTCTTTGTGACTTCTCTTTGTCACCTCTTGTTTGTCATTTGCCAGATATTGCAAAACTCATGGATGGCTGCTAATGTTGACAATTACCAAGTTAGCACATTGCGGCTGATTGTTGTTTACTTCATGATAGGGGTTGTTTCTACTGTTTTCTTGCTGATCAGAACTCTACTTCTAGTTGCCTTGGGTATTCAATCATCAACACATCTATTTTTACAGTTAATGAACTCCCTTTTTTGTGCACCAATGTCCTTTTATGACTCTACACCATTGGGAAGAATACTTAGTCGGGTATGTATATTAAATAATTTCTTTCCCTGCTATGAATCGTAATAATATTTTGATACTCATTTCCTATGCAGGTCTCATCAGATCTAAGCATTATGGATATTGATATCCCTTTTATTATTGCTTATACTGTGGGAGGCACTACAAACTTCTATACTAACCTCGCAGTTTTATCAATTATCACTTGGCAAATCTTGTTTATCGCTGTACCGATGGTTTACATTGCAATACGCTTGCAGGTAATTACAAGTTCTTCTTTGAAAAATGTTCTTTAGCTTTTTGTTTTTGTAACTTTTTGTTGATCTTTTAGTACATATAGAATATCAGATATCCATGTTTTGAAACTAAACAAAGTGTTTCTTTTGTAAAACTAGAGATACTATTTTTCCACTGCAAAAGAAGTGATGCGGATGAATGGCACAACAAAGTCCTTCGTAGCTAATCATGTAGCTGAAACTACTGCTGGAGTTGTGACAATAAGGGCCTTTGAAGAAGAAGATCGTTTCTTTGAGAAGAATCTTGATCTAATTGACATCAATGCCAGTCCCTTCTTCCATAGTTTTGCCTCAAATGAGTGGCTAATCCAGAGATTAGAAATAGTTAGTGCAGTACTTCTTTCCTCCACAGCACTATGCATGGTTACACTTCCACCAGGGACTTTCAGCTCTGGTGAGACTTCGGTCACGTTACATGTGAAATATCATGGTTTTTAGCATTGCAATTATCTTCATAGTATTTTTCTTTTATCATCACACAGTAGCAGTATCTCCCTTGGTGCAAGTTTATTGATTTTAAATATCCTTTGTTCTAGGATTCATTGGCATGGCTCTCTCTTATGGCCTTTCACTAAATGCTCAACTAGTATTTTCAATTCAAAGTCAATGCAATCTAGCAAATTACATAATTTCTGTAGAGAGACTAAATCAGTATATGCATATACCAAGTGAGGCACCAGCAGTAATAGAAGGAAATCGTCCTCCTTCAAATTGGCCAGTTGCTGGTAAAGTAGAACTAAATGACTTGCAGGTAATTGGCACATACTTAAAATGTGAATATTAATATTCAAACATGAGATGATATGCATATATAATTTGCTTGTTTATACCAAGACAGGTACGATACAGGCCTGAAGGACCCCTTATACTCCATGGAATCACCTGCACATTCAAAGCCGGGCACAAGATTGGAATTGTTGGAAGAACAGGAAGTGGGAAGTCCACTCTCATCAGTGCATTATTTCGTCTTGTGGAGCCAGCAGGTGGAAAAATTGTGGTTGATGACATAGACATATCTTCTATTGGCCTTCATGATTTGAGGTCACGTTTTGGTGTTATACCTCAGGATCCTACTCTTTTCAATGGGACTGTTAGATACAATTTGGACCCTTTATCTCAATACTCTGATCACGAGATATGGGAGGTAAAACCATCCACATTCTGTTAATTTGTGCTCAACTTTGCAAGTGGAACCTAATTGTTTGTCAATATGAAGGTTCTTGGGAAGTGTCAGTTACGAGAAGTTGTCCAAGAAAAATTTGCAGGCCTAAACTCACCAGGTACATTGCCTACATTATGGTAATCAAGGTTTGAAATTTCAGTTGGGTTCTCTCACGATTCATGATGTTCTGGGAACTTGTGGTCGTAAAACGTTTTGTGAAATATTGATGGTAATTATGTCACAAGTAGTTTCCTAGTTAATAACAACTAGTAAAATATTGTTATGCAGTTGTTGAAGATGGATCAAACTGGAGCATGGGACAAAGGCAATTATTTTGTTTGGGGCGTGCACTTTTAAGGAGAAGTAGGATACTGGTGTTGGATGAAGCAACTGCATCAATTGACAATGCAACTGATTTGATTCTACAAAAAACAATTAGGGCTGAGTTTGCAGATTGCACAGTGATCACAGTAGCACACAGGATACCAACTGTGATGGATTGCACCATGGTTCTTTCAATCAGTGATGGTAAATTGGATGTAGACAACCCTTTGTTATGCTCTATAATAAACCTTTATCAAACTATCCACAAGTCCATTCCCATTTTCTTATGTTAATATCAAACTAAACTTTTCCAACCATGAGGCCAAGTTAAATAATACAAATACTTGATTTTATAGGTTCCTAACTAGAATTACCCATAATAATTGGTTTGGCACACACCATTCATTGCATAGGCTTGTTGTTTGGCATATGGTTTAGTTGCATTCACTAGTTAAAGGGTAATGTGATAAACAATGGGGTAGTTGATTTAGACACATTGTAAAATATGGGGTACTTAATTTTCACAGTTACAAATTTTCTATTAGAATAATGTGATTTTTTTTTATTTTTTACTTCTTTTTAACAGGAAGGTTGGTGGAGTATGATGAACCAACGAGATTGATGATGAAAGAAGGATCATTGTTCAAGCAACTTGTGAAGGAGTATTGGTCTCATTTCCAATCTGCAGAATCACATTGATAATACATAACTGTTAGATAATAGAAATATTGTTGTTTGTCTTTCTTTTGGATTGAAGAGGTTTTTGATATTAGAGTAAATGATAACTTGTTGCTACTATTATATAAGTAAACTAGGAGATGAAGAGGTCTTTGTTGTTGTTTTGTAAAAGCTATATAACAAAAAACACCTTTGATACAATAAAATATCAATCAATTTACAAGTTCTATATACTTTTGTTATTCCTTTCAATATGGTATTAAAGCTCCAACTAGACCTGGTACATGTAATTAAGTTGCAATTTAGCTAGGAGACCATCTTTCTCTAAAAGGCCATAATGAAGTATTTTGAGTGTTACAATTTGGGGCATTTTCAATATGAATTCCTAAATGGAACAAATAGTCAAGTTAGGCATAATTCAATGAAGAAAAAAAAAAACCTTCTTTTGATGGCCTTTTGTAGAAGAAAACGAAGCCAAAATGAATAATCTTCTCAATCTAACATGGTAGAACATAAGCATTATGTTAAGTATGGAAATAACTCAAATTTTTATAGTTAGAAAAGGTAGTGTAAGATTGGTGATTAACGATGACACCGGAACATCATTTGGATCACTAATCGTGGCGAGGTTAATAACCCCACTATGGTAAGAATAGCCAAGAACCTACCTTGGTTGGCTAAGCCAAGAATATAACTACATCTTACTCTTAAAATAAAGAGCTTAGAGGGAATAAGCACAAAGCTTATTATGGAAATCACTATTCATTCAACTTGTAGCAAAAAGATTACATAAGTACATATTTATAATAATAGGGGGAGGGGAAACTTTTCTATCTATTCCATGTGGGACTTGTAAAAATACCTAAAATATCATTAAATGCCTAAAATACCCTTATTTGGCATATGCTCCCGCATCAAATGACATCACTTTTTTTTTTATGCAAAATGTATATTATGTGCTTGAGCTTCCAAACAACTTTTTGAGTATGAGGCAGTTGTGGAAAAATGGTTTGTCATTCTCATAAATAATGGGATATGCAATATCCGTCATCTATGGAAAAGATTTATTATAAATATTCAACATTAGTGTTTCTTTTGAAGAATGTTTGCATGCGTCGTTGGATCTAACTTTACCTTTGGCATCAAAGCTATGGACACTTAAGTGATAGGAGATTGAAGAGACCACAAATAAAGAAAATGGTGTGTGAGCTATCTTAATTTGAAGTCTCAAATTTTTCTTAGGAAAATATTATTTTCGTTGGATTATTTATACTCAAAGGTATAACAGATACTTAAAGTGTAACTCCTTCTAGCTAAGAATGAAACTACACAAACATCATGATTCAATTGATGTCACTTGCAACAATCTTGGCTTAACAATTGCCCACTAGGAATCAAACTCTTTGATTATGACTTGACCCACCTAACCTTTGTTTAACATCTCATAGGACAATTGATGCAACCTACAACAATCTCCCCCTAACATTTATCCATTAGGAATTAAACTCATGACCTTAACTCTAATATCAATTGTTGGATAGAGCGTTTACCACTAGGCTAAAAGTTATAAATATAGTTAAAGTGCAATTCTGTCTAAATAAGAGCAAAATAACTTAAGCGTCACAATTCGATAAAAACTCCACCAAAGAAATGTGATTAATGTGCTAATAATATATTGAAACTCATACATGTAGATATTTTCAAACCAATAGCCTATATCACATAGTCGAAAAAAGATATCTTTCGTGCTTCATTGATGACTATAGTCATAAGGTTTCATTGTATTTTCTTATTATTATTTTTTTTTAAATTAGAAGCCTTGGAGTGTTTCAAAACTTATAACAAACTAGTGAAAAAGGAAGTCGAGGCATCTACGAAGTGTTTATGGATAAACAAAGGAGGGGAGTTCAATTTTCTCATTTTCAAATCATTTTTTTGGAAGAGAGAATAAAGAGACAATGTAGTACAACATATATCTCACACCAAAGAGGGGTAGCAAAACACAAAACAAAAATAATGATGAATATGGTATGTTACATGCTCTTTTCTAAAAGGGTTCTCAAGGGGTTGAAGTTGTGGCTCTGACATTCTACTTGTTGAATTTACATCTAATACTTGCTAAGAACATCACTCCTTAGGAAGCTTAAAGTAGAGTCAAACCTTTAGTAGAACATTTTCGAGTTTGGGGTTGCATAACACATGTGCACATACTAAAGGAAAAACGAGGTAAACTTCGTTTAATCTTCGTTTTCTTTATTCGAATTTAATGGAAGGCTAATTTATAAGGTTAATTATCCTTTCGATTCAGATTGCAATGAAGCTTTGAGGTTGTTGTTGTGTTATTTTTTCTCTCTTTGTCTCTTTACTCTTTATCATTTTATTTATGTGCTTAATGCTTTTACTGGTCCATGCTTAATGTTTTAGTTAATATGAATTTTGTGTCTCTGTTCATGCTTGATGGAGTGAGTCACGAGTTGTTGGGATGGAATGAATGATGTATGTGAATGCTTAATTTGCATAAGAAAAACTCGTGTTAATTCTCGCTTAGTTAATTAATTCGGGTTGGAATTAGGGTTTAATAAGTTAAGCATGAATTTCTGTATCGTGTGATAAGCGGACTACAATCTAATCAAGAGGATAATCTAATTCGGTTAAGGAAATCTAATTCGGTTTTGTTGGTTTTTTTTTATTTTATTAATTTTGATTATTCCATGAAACCCCCTCCCTTTCTCTTTCTGTATTTAATCCTTTGACATGAACTAGGTCCTTTGGAGATGACCTAGGAGACACTTCCTAATACTGCATTTAATTGCATTTATTTGACCGGAAACTACTCCTAAGTAAGCAAATTGTTGAAAGTTTAATGTATCTTACAACTACAGAGTTCAATATAATGTTTAGTGTGTGCTTAATTTTGTGTATTCATCAAAACAAGCTTAGTCGTATTTACAAGAGTCAATGTACCATTTATTAAGATACCATTTATCAAGATATCTTAGAGAGGGTGGAGAAGTTAAGTTGGTACATTGTAAAACCCAGGATTAGATTGCAAATTTGATGACTAAAGTCATGAGACTTGAAGCTTTTCAAAAGCTGAGGAAGATGATAGGATTGTTTAATCTTAACAAAATAAATTAACTGCATATTGCTATTACTTCAATTGAAGAGGTCTTTAAGAGATGAAGAAGTCTTTAGCACAATTTCAGGGTAGGAAATAAGGTGAAGAAGAATGACAACGAATGGGGAAGGAATATAGTGGAATGCAACTATTCCCTCTAAAAATAGTATAGAATAAAATACTAGAGATATTATTTGAAATTTGAAAAACCTAAGAATGTCATCAAATTTAATCTTAAATTACATATTAATCAAATATAGTGATTATCAACCTTAATAAGGGTTATACCCTAAATTATAAGGGTTATACCCTAAATTATAAGATTAAGATTAAGATTAAGATTTTATAATATTTTTCTATTAAAATATGAATAATAAATAAGGCTGATGATTTTAAATAACATCCGAGGTCATATGAATAAAGAAATTATTTTTTGTCTTGAAAACATATATTTTTCCAATAGTCAAATAAAGCATCAATAAAGGTGTGAGTCTTATAAAACCATTACATTGGAGTAAAAATTCTAAAAAAGTTTTCAAAATCATGTAACACTGTGAAATTGAAAATGAAAATATTTAAGATCTTACAGTTAATAGAGCAATGAAGATACTCTTATATATTAAAAAATATATTTAAATAATTGATTGATAATATTTGACAAGTAAATAATATTAAAAAACTGAGAAATTATTATGTAAACATGAGCATTAAGTAATTATAAATTAAAAAATATATATAATTTACTAAGTTGTGGAATGCGGAAATACACCTTCACATGAACTATTTATAAATTTTTAATGATAAAAATCTTAACGTAAAACATCTTTTTTCACTTGAATAGAAATAAAAATTTAGTTTATATTATTTATTTAATACGGTAAACAATTTTAAGCAAATATTAAAACTTAATAAATTCCGTTATATTTGATTTATGAAACTCATCCGTGATAAAAAATATATATATTAGGTTGAAAATAATTTTTGCATAATATTATACAATCAATTGAGAAATAAGGTAAGTTCACCCAGGGATAGTGATATGATTGAAGCAAGCATGCCAGGGCAAGAAATAACATAAACTATTTCTTCTCGTGCAGTTACTTACTTCTCTTGCATTAATTAATTAATAATAATGACAACATATTAGAGTAAACAAAATATCATATACCGAAATAGAGAAATAATTATGTTAACAATATTAACTTAAATATATTAATTTTCATGCTTTAATGTAAGAGAGAAAGATAGTTTAATGTTTTATTAGAAATAGACTTTAAGCTTATAACTTAACCTTACAAAACAAACATGTAATGTGACATTTGTACTTATTTTATAAATTATTGAAAGGTCTCATCTCTAATAAATATGATATTTTCAACACATTCTTCTTTGAGACTATGTAAGGATGGTTTGATAACATCCTCATAGTAGGTGGCCCGATAGGCCCAACAACCTTTTTAGTATAGACTTTGATACCATATTAAGGATGAATTCTTCCTCCACCCCAATACCATCTTCCTACACCTCTATAGTGAATATGAATTACACATATATCCTTACCTTAAAATTGGAAAAGTCAATATTACCCTCTATCTCCTTCACCTCTATAACTCTCATACGTCATCCACCATGTCATCAACGCCGTCCAAATCTTAAATTAAAGCTTCAAACAAGTCCTAAGTAAGCAATTATTGATGTTTATTAGTAATTTGTGAGTGATATTGTTGATTAGAGTAGTTAATTTGGCGATTGGAGGACTGTCGATGGCAAACGACAACTTTTGCTCCCATCCGGTTGTCATTTTGTTTTGCAAATGATAACCGGATGATACCCCCATCTGGTTCACATTTTCAAAAAAATTGTAAACCAGATATAGGTGTCATCTGGTTGTCATTTGCAAAATAAAATGACAACTGGATGACACCTCATCCGGTTTACATTTTTTTTCAAAATGTGAATCGGATGGGGTGTCATCCGGTTCTCATTTTGCAAATGTGAAGCGGATGACACCCCATCCGGTTGACATTTGTTTCAAAATGTAAACCGGATAGGGTGTCATCCGGTTTACAATTATTTTTTAAATGTGAAGCAGATGGGGTGTCATCCGGTTATCATTTTGTTTTACAAATGACAACCGGATGACACTTAAGGTCATTTTGGTCATTTTAATATGGGTATTTTGGGAATTAAATTTTTTTGTGGAGGTACAAGAAGAAGGTATGAGGGTGGAGGAAGAATTCGTCCATATTAAGAAGTAAACTTTAAGCCTAACTCCTTACAAAATTGGCTTTTGAGGTGATGTTTACACCTACTTTATAAATTATTAAAAGGTTTCATTTGTACTCGATGTGAAATCTTCAACATATTTATATCTCTCAAGAAAATCTACTGTGATTTCAATAATGGTAAATCTTTCATGTACATCAGCCTATTGTCTATTACTTCAATATTTTGTGATTTCAATAATGATAAATCTTTCACGTACATCAGCCTATTGTCTATTACTTCAATATTTTGACGTATGCTTTAAGTGAAAAGATTTATTTACTACTTAAATAGAAAAAATAGGCGTGAAAGTGAAATGGGGAAAAATAGAAATAAAAAGGCCCAGACAAATGAGAATGAAAATGTGAATAAAAGGACATGAGAGAATAGGAAAAGAAAAAGAAAAAGAAGAGTGATTGAAGAATGGAACAAAAAAGATGAACATAATATGAAGAGAAACCGGAAGGAAAGAGATGTGAGATTGCCAAAAGAAAAGAGAAACAAGAGTGGTGAATTAAGAAATGGTTATTAAGACAATAAGAAGGTATGACAAGGATGACAAACGATAGAATGGGATGGGATGAGTTAGACTCTATCTATCCTTCTTATTGAAGTAAATATTCATATTCAATTTTGTCAGTTTAAGCTGGTATAAAATTTGTATCACATTTTCGTTTCTATTATGTGAAGAGTATAAATAAGATGCAAAGAGAAAATGAAAGATACAATATTATAAAGTAAGAATTTATATAATTAAACAATTAAAATCGACACTCATACATTATTATATAACAAAAAAAAACAAGAAATAATTGTTAGAATATTATAATTAGAGAAACAAATCAATAGAATATCAAAGATAATTAAGAAAAATCAAATGTATTTATTTAGAATACTTTCCATATTTAGTTCCCTAGAATTCTATATAAAGTGAGCTATTATAAACAAAAAAAAAATACATTCAAGAAAAACCTTCTTCTCTGTTATCATATCCTTTGTTTATTTTTGTTCATATTGTTTTTATAATATGATATTTTCATTTCATCATATTTATCATATCCTTTCCTAACTCTCGATACCATCTTACGATGGTATCAAAGCGGTGTTAGATCCTGGGAACTCATAAACCAACATTATTGTTCCATTAGCCCTCACATCCGAAAAACACCAAAAAATCAAAAATATCATTTTCAGATGATGAAATTGGCAATAACATGAATCAAATTACAAGTTATATGGATGGCGATTGACAAAAAGCAACATGACCCTGTGAAATGCTCAGATGATATTGCAACTTTCGACAAAATTAAACAAGAGAACATACTATATCAGTTCCTAACAGGAACAGATGAAAATTTTGAAGTCATTAGAAGAGATCTTTTGATGTCGGAGAAGACCCCTTCAGCAGAGTCTGCCTATGCTATTGTCTGAAGGGAGGCAGCCCGATTCCAAATTCTAAAGCCTACCACCAATAGTGAAGGTAACACATCATTAGGGGAGGTCGAAATCGACTTAACCGCAAGAAACAGACCACCGGGACAGGGACAGAGATGGAGTCGTTCAGAAACTGTCGAACGATCCCCATCACAGCGAGACAAGGAAGACAAAAGCCACCTCTACTATACTCATTGTAGAATGAAGAAACACACCAAGGAGACTTGTCTCAAAATCGTGGGTTATCCCGAATGGTGGGAAAATTACAAACTTAAAAATCGCATGGCTGCCACCGTCGTGGGCATCCCGCAGACCACCAGTAGCAGCAGTGGTGACACGAAAGAAAGGAAGAAACAAAATCACAAGTTTTCCATGGAAGAGCAGCAGTCACTCATGGAGGTAAGAAAAGAGAGGAGGCACTAGCCAGGAAAATTTGATCAGTGGATTTTTTATTGTGCAACAACTGAAACCATGACCCATGACCCTCATGATTTTGACAGTCTCTCCACACCTGTTAAAACTCATATTAAACAGTCAGTAGAGAATTAGGAAGGGGCTCAATTGTTTCTTCAAAAAAATTAAAATTAAAAAATTGTCTCTATGTTCCTGCACTATCATCAAAATTACTTTTTGTAGGCCAAGTTACAAAGGAGCTAAATTGTGTGGTTATCATGTTTTCTACTTTTTTGCCTTTTACAAGACATTCTTATGAAGGAGATCATTGGGTGTGGTACTGAACGTGAAGGTCTTTACTATGTTGATGAAGTTTCTCACAAGGGACATGTCATGCTTGCTCACGGAACGGTTACAAGACAACTCTAGTTATGACATAGACGTTTGGGACATTCTCCATTTGGGTATCTTAAGATTTTATTTACTATAACACTAAGCCCATTAAATGTGAAACTTGTATACAGGAAAAAAATCATAGACTTACTTTTCCTCTTAACAACAATAGAGTCAAATGTGTTTTTTCATTAGTACACTCTGATGTGTGGGACCCAGGTCCTAATTCCCATAATAATTAATTTCAGTATTTTTTGTTATTTGTGGACGATTTTCTCTTGCATGACGTGGGTATATTTTCTAAAACAAAAATCTGAAGTACTCGATAAGTTGTATGAATTTTATCACACTCAGTTTGAAAAAAAAATTTCTAGGTACTTAGATTAGATAATGGTGGAGAATTTGTTAACAAATCAATGCAAGAGTTTTTCATAGAAAATGGCTTAATCCAACAAACTTTCTGTCCAAACACACCCCAACAGAATGGAAAAATCGTAAGCTACTAGAGATGACTCGGGCCATGATTTTTGATGCACAGGTTTCGACACGTTTTTGGCCCAAAACTGTCGCTACCTCGGCCTATCTTTTGAACATGCTACCCTTCCAGATCCTTAACCGCCGAACACCCCTACAAATCCTAACTACTCAGACTGATATCCCTTCTGTCTAAATGTTACCACCACGAGTTTTTGGGTATTCTGTGTTTGTTCATATTCCCAAAGCTAATAAGACCAAATTTGATCCATGTGCTGAGAAATGTGTCTTCGTTGGATATGCTACACATCAAAAGGGGTATAGATGTTACAACCCAGTCACTCATCGTGTATATGTGACTATGGATTGTGATTTTTTAGAATCATAATATTTCTTCAGTAGCCAACTTCATGTTCAGGAGGAGAAAACTAGTGAACCACCAAGTTGGTTGGGTAGCCTTAGTTGCCCATAAACTGTTTCGAAAGAGCAAGTAGATGGAGCCAATGAGTATGTCTCTGTCAACATAGGAGGGACCAACACAACCAATGAGGATCCTTTTGAGAATGTTCAACAAGAGGTAAGTGATCTTCACTCTACTGAGTTGTCACCTGTTATGAGTGAAGTCACTAACAATGACAGGTTAGCACTAGGACCAGAGCCTTTCACACTTCTGCCAGGAAGAAATAAAGAGGTACCACCTGTCCAATATTCTCCAGAACATGTTTCCCAAAATTCCAGGTATCCTATGAAGATAACTAGAAAAGGAGTGACAGACATTGCAAGAGCTTTTCTTACCTCCCTTCTAGCTGAAGACATTCCCAGAACAGTTCATGAAGCCAGTAAGAAGGGCGAATGGCGAGAAGCTATGAAAAAAGAGATGGAAGCTCTAGAAAAGAATGGAACTTGGGAGAGGTGCATCTTACCAGCAGGGAAGAAACCAGTGGGATTTCGATAGGTTTTCACCATTAAACACAAAGCATACAACACCATTGAGCAATATAAGGCAATACTGGTGGCAAAAGGCTATACATAGACTTATGACATTGACTACTCAAAGACTTTCTCACCAGTTGCAAAAATTGACACTATCAGAGTACTATTTTCAATAGCAGCACACAAAAATTGGCCACTCCGTCAATTTGATGTCAAGAATGCTTTTCTGCATGGGGATTTGAAAGAAGAAGTGTACATGGAAGCTCCTCTAGGGTTCTTTAGAGACTTTCAAAGAAATGACGTTTGCAAATTGAAAAAGACATTCTATGGGCTTAAGTAGTCTCCATGTGCCTAGTTCGGGAGGTTTACAGTGACCATGAAAAGCTACAGGTACAAACAAAGCAACTTTGACCATACTTTATTCTTGAAAAGAAAAGGAGATTTGATCACATGTATAATAATATATGTGGATGACATGATCATAACCGGAAGTGATATAGAAGAAATTGTACGACTGAGGAATAACTTGATCAGAGAATTTGAAATGAAGGACTTAGGTGGACTAAAGTACTTCTTGGGAATAGAGGTTCTTTGCTCCAACAAAGGAATCTTTATTTCTCAAAGAAAGTACATCATGAACTTGCTTGCTGAAACAGGAATGGTCGATTGTAAGCCAGCAGATACTCTTATACAAGTTAACCATGGTTTAAAGTTTGAGGAATGAGTTAATCTAGTAGATAAATAGAGGTACCAACGGTTAGTTGAGAAATTGATTTATCTGTCACACACTCGACTAGATAAAACATATGCAATAGAGGTAATAAGCCATTTTATGCATCAACCTCAAGAGGATCATATGGAAACTGCCATGAGGATTCTCTGATACCTGAAGGGGACACTAGGAACTGGGATCATGTTCCGAAAGCATGGGCACTTAAACATTGAAGCTTACACTAATGCTGATTGGGCTGGTATTCCAAATGATAAGAGATCTGCATTGGGCTATTTTACTCTAGTGAGAGGTAACTTGGTGACATGGAGGAGTAAGAAGCAAAAAGTGGTTGCTCTTTCAAGTGTTGAGGCTGAATTTTGGGGACTTGCCAAAGGTATAACTAAAGTCTATTGGATCAAGAAGTTGATAACTGAGATTGGTTTTCCACCACAACTACCAAGTCAGTTAAAGTGTGATAACAAGGCAACAATCAGTAACTTAGAGAATCCTGTACAACATGACAAAACCAATCACATTGAAGTGGACAAACACTTCATCAAGGAGAAGATTGCGGATAGCAGTGTTGAGCTTCCGTTTGTAAGGTCAGAAGACCAGTTGGCAGAGATTCTCACCAAAGCTATTACAGGCAAAGCATTTACCCGTGTCCTCAGCAAGCTAAGAATTGGTGATCCCAATGCTCACCTTGACAGGAAGTGCTAGAATATTATGTTAGAATATTATAATTAGAGAAACAAATCAGTAGAATATCCAAGATAATCAAGGAAAATCAAATGTAATTATTTGGAATATTTTCTATATTTAGTTTCCTAGAATTCTATATTAAGTGAGCTATTGTAAACAAAGAAAAATAAATTCAAGAAAACCCTTCTTCCCTGTTTTCATATCCTTTGTTTATTTTTGTTCATATTTTTCTTTTTATAACATGATATTTTCATTTCATCATATTTATCATTTCCTTGTCTAACCTTTCCTAAACCCCGATACCATTGTAAGAATAATAATATTTAAGTATAATATATATGAGCACATGTATATTCTAGAAAAGATTTAATTTGAAAAAATTGAGATTTTTATTTTTTAAATTGCAATACACCAATAAAATTGAACAAAAGAAAAAAAGTGTGTATTCAAAGTTGTGACGAGAGCGAAGTTATCTTGGTATTTTAGTGAACTTAATGATATCAAACAAGTTAAGAAATTAAGGCTTTGTTTGGATTAGGAAGTGGATTTGTGGAAATGGATGAGTTGATTTGTGTGGAAAATTTTGTTGTTTGCATTAAGGGAAAGATAGTGAAATTTAAGTGAAAAGTTTATAGAAATTTGTGAATGATGTTATGCGTGTGATTGATAAAATATTTTTTTAGTAGATGAAATTATAATTAAAATTAATTTAAAATTAAATATAATTATTATATTAATTAATAAAATTATTAATTATTTTAAAAGAAATATAAATTATTATTGTTAATAGTAATATTATTTTATAAATTTATTTTGATTATGGTTATAATTTTAATTTTATTATTATTATTTTATTATTATTGTAGTTATTATTTATGTTTTTATTATTATTTTTAGTTTTAATATTAGTATCAATTAATATTTTATCTTTATTATTATTAATATTTTTATTTTTATTAATATTTTTATTTTATAATTTCAATAAATTTATCTAATTATTATTATTATTATTATTAATATAGTATATTATATAATTAAAAATATTTATTTTATTATAATATAAATATTAATAAATTAGTTATATAATAAGTATAACCCAACTCTCTCTTGCTCTTTTGTGAAGATAAAATTCTATTACATTTTACCTCGATTTTTGTTTCTTAATAGTATTTTATTTATTAAAAGTAGGACTTTTCCTTTTCTTCATTCGTCCGCATAAGCAAACACTGCCTAAGAGTGAATGAACAAATTGTATAGAGAAAGAAAGGTTTTCATGAATGAAACCAAAGACAAAAAAATATACATTTTTTAAGTTACCGAATATATTCAAAGTGTTTTAATAATTTAAAATAAAAATAAATATGTATATATTCATTTTCATTTATGTACCTATTTTAAAAAAATATATTATTTGTATCTTCTTCTGCCGAGTCAATACAAGTATTTATGTCAAAGTTGGGATATATTCTAACAATACACTAAATTTGAGTTCATTTGTATTCCCTAATCTTCCATTTCAACTTTAATGCTAAGTTATTTTATGTTTGTTGTGAAAAATGAATGCGATTTTTTGTGGTGGAGTTGAACGCTTTTTGGTACAAAGATGTGGTGTCTTTCATCAAAAAACGAACGAAGCGTACATGTAGGTATTTGTAAACTTTATAAAAGGAATAAAAAGAGAGGAAGAAGTGAGAAACTTTAAAGTTGCTGGAAAATCCTAAACCTTAAACCCTAAGTCCATGAAGTAGGCAACTTCAAGAGAAAGTAATGATGGTCGAGACTCTTTTCTAGAATATTATAAATTTAGCTAATCTAAACTCTCAAACTATATTGAAAAATATTCTTAAGGTTAATAAGCCTAATCTTCTTTTTATTACGGAGCCTATGACTATTTACTCTGACATATATGTTAGGTTCTTTTTCAATTTTAATCTTCATTTGTTTTTGACGGTTAATAATGTTGTCAAGCTTTGATACTTAGGTGATGTTGATGTCTCATTCTCAGTTTTGCATTATTCTATACAGATTGTTTAAGTTTCCATACTTTGGCAGGGTGTTTCTCTTCATTTTACAGGGGTTTATGCTTCATCTTTTCAAGTTAGAAGGCGTTTCCTTTGGAATGATTTGACTAATTTATAAGGTCTTTATGCATTTTGGGAGACTTCAATGTTATGTTTTCTGCTGAAGAGTCCAAAGGAAACAATCCTCCTAAGGTTTCTACTAATGAGTTTGGTAGCAACTAGGTTAACTCTAATAACCTCCTGTCTCTTCCTTTTCCTAACCCCTTTTACTTGGATTAATGATAGGTTAGGTGTGCTTAAATTGGATAAGAAACTTGATAGAATATTTGCCAATTTTAATTGTCTTAATCTTTGTAAATCTTGAAATTATTCCATTATTCCTAAGAGCAATTATGATTGTCATCCTCTTTTACTTAGTATGTCTGATGTTGGTGCTATTACTAGACCATCTTCTTTCAGAACTTTTCAAATGTTGTTGGAACATGATGGTTTCCTACCTTTAGTTATATCATAAGGGTCTGGTTAGGTGTTTGGATGTCCCTAGTTCTTAGAAAGAAATGACAACGTCTTAAGTTGGCACTTAAGGATCGGAATAAGAATGTCTTTGACAATAATCATAAAGCAATGGAAGATTATAAAAAAAGTTTGGATGTCATTCAACTTGATATTGCTCGTTTTTCTCTTTTCTTGTGATGTTTACAATCTTTTAGTCCAAGATAAGTCTATTTTTGAAGTTTTAAATAAATATCTTGACCACCAGTCTTTCTTTTGGAAGGAAAATACATATATGAATTAGTTTTCTGTTAGTGATAGACATATTGTCTTCTTTCATGCTATAGTGAGAAAAAAGGCGTAATGCTAATGGTATTCACAAACTTTTGTTTGGAGATTCTATTTCTGATAATCTTGGTCTGATTTCTGACACTATTCTTAGTTTCTATAAAGATTTTATGTTGAAAAATCCTATCTTATGTTTAGCCATCTGATAATGATTTATTGACTAAAATCTCTGATTGTATGGATATTAGGTTTGATGTCTTCACTCTTAATATAAACAGTGCTCCTAGTCCAAATGGCTTTGGGAGATCTTGCTATCATAGTTGTTAGGATATTATATTTTCTAAACTTTGTGTTACGGTTAAGCACTTTTTTGTTCAAAGCTAAATGTAAAATATGTTTCGGCCAAGTTCAAGAAGGGGGGTGAATTGAACTCCTTTAAAACCTTTCGCAAATGTATTTTTCAATGTGAGAAATGAAAATCTTTAAAGAAACTATTCAAGATGATATAAATTGCAATAAGCAAATGTTCAAAACAAATTCCAGAATAAAGGTAAACCCACATAATCAATAAACTGAAGACAGATTGTAATTCTAGAAAAGTAGTAGATTGTTAAGCAAGTTCTGGAAAAATACAATGTGCAGTGAAAACAATATTTAAAGATTAATTCAAGAAGTTAAAGAATTAGATCAAATTCAAGTTTGAAATGAATTACAGATTAAAGAAACTTTTATCACACAACACAAATTATGTTTAATGTATGCAATCTGTTTTTAATCAATAATTATGACTAATCAACCTTTCTGGAAAACTGACTAATGAACAATAAACTCAGTGAATTAGAAAATGATTCAGTTCCAGAATTAACACGAGTAAACTGTATTCAAGTGAGATATATGTTTTTAAAAAATACTTAAAATATTATCAGAAGATTAAGCAAATAGTTCAGTTCACAAGTTTTTTTTTTTTTTTGAAAAGATTCTGAAAAATCAAGAGAGTCAACAAGATATATCAAGAAGTATCAAGAGAGTGTAAGAGAGAACAAGAACACAAGGATTTATCCTTGTTCACCCTTCCTCAAGGGTTACGTCTAGTCCCTTACTTCACAATAAGGATTTCCACTATAAAAAGATCAAACCAGATCAGTTTACAGAAATTCAACCACTTGCTACCCGCAAGAATACAGTGCTTCTTACAGAAAACAATCCGCTGAAACCTATAGCAGATCCAAAACTATATAGAATCCACTGCATAACCCAGAAAACCCTTTATTGATCCCCTCAGCAAGTTACAACCTGTATAGAACCCACGGTACAAACAAAATTACCACACCAGGTAACTCACCAGAATAGAATTCAGTACAATGAAAGATTTCAAATAACCACAATGGCACAAACACTTCTATACCAGAACAAATTGCAAAAGTAATAAGAGCAAGAGTATAGAAGGCTTATTCAGAATGATCAGATCATCAGTATAGCAGAAGCAGTCAATTCAAAGCTCCAACAGTATTGAGAAAATAGTTCTTGAAGAGCTTCTTTAAATGATCTTGATCATAAAAAATATTGAGGCGTTTTTTCTCTCTCTTGGAAAAATCGTAGCACTTGATTGGAAAATGATTCAGAATGATTTCGTTATGTTCCAAAATTTCGCGCCAATTATTTATGAACAACTGTCATTTAAAATTCAGTCGATTGTTTTGTCAAATAGTCGACTGTTTTTCTCTAGTTAGTTAAAACAGTTGTTCAAAACTCAAAATCTGATTTTAGTAATTTCTCAAAACCTTACTTAAATCAAATTTGAAAACATGGAGCTTATCTTTGATTGAGAATGCTTATATTGCTGACTTGAATCAAACTTGCCACACAACACACAATCTTAAGTTCTAGACCGAGCCTTTCAATCTTCATGAAATCTTCATGCAGTCCACATATGATCACATGGTCTTGAACTTCTTCACATAGTTGGCTTCATTAAATCTTCACAACAACTCACTGGTGCTAACACTAAATACTCTTTAGAATGAATTCTGATATTATTTATCTCATTTCTAAGGTCCAGGGTGTTGTTACTATCAATGTTGTTATTAAGATTGATATTTCTAAAGTTTCTAACATCTTTAGTTAGGACTTTTTGCTACAGATGCTACACCATTTTTTATTTTCACCCTACTTTTATCAATTGAATCCACGTTATCTTGCAATTCGCTTTTCTTTTGATGAGGATCAATTGTAATATAGTTGGATATTTTAATTGTGGGAGGGGGTGTCCATCAAGGGGATCCTTTGTCGCTTCTACTTTTATGTTTAGCTGAAGAAGTGATTGGTAGAAGGATTGCTCAGTTGACTTCTTCATAAGATTCTTCTTAGGATTGGTCTTAAGGGTAAAGATTTTTTTACCCATGTCCTTTATACTGATGACATTTTTTTTCCAGTAGGGCTACTAGAAAAATCTTTGATTAATCTAATGGACTTCTAACATGTTTACTGTTCTATCTCGAGCCAGTCGATGAACTCTTCAAAAAGTCTCTTTTTTCACTTTTGATGAGTCTATTTCTTTTAATAATTTTGCGATATTCTTGGATGTCACAAATGCACTATTCCTGTTAATTATGAGTGTTCCTATCTTTTCCAGTGGTTCTAAGATGCAGTTTTTTCAACCTTTAGCTCTTAGGGTCAAGAATAGACTTGCTTATTTGAAAGGTAAGTTGCTTAATATGATGGAATGAGTGCAACTTGTTAACTATGCTATTCCTGAAATCATGTCCTATAATTTTTAGTTTTACAAATGGTGTATAAACCTGTTAAAAAAGGTGAGTAAGTGGGTTAGGAATTTTAATTGAATTGGAAATGTTCGTAAAATTGGCTTTATTACTATAAGTTGGAAGTTTGTTCGTGCTCCTAAGAAGAATGTGGGTTTGCAAGTTTTGGATTTGTAGACTGAGAGTAAAGCTTATTTTCTTTAGTTTGCTTGGGATTTTGAATATGATTCTCTACCTTAGTCTGCTCTTATGCATGATAGATTCCTACATTCTAAATATGTTAAGGATCACATTGATTAGTTTTCTTCTATTTGACCAAGAATCAAACATTTCTATTTTGGATAATACTTTCTGAATTGGTCAGGGTGATCAAGTAAATTTCTGGAATGATCATTGATGTTCTTGCAAATGCATTTTTCTTTTGGCTGGTATGTCTTCTCATGAAATGATCACTCTTACATTTGATGTGAATGAGGGTTGGAATGGTTCCTCTTGAAATTGATCTTAGAATCTACTGTAACATACTCAACTTAGACTTTGCATCATTTGGCTATCACTAATCTTCTTGGTAGCTCGAATTTGAAGCTTGAGGATAGTGATATTTTTAATCAGAAGATTGCTAGGAATTTCTTTTCTACCCTTCCTTTTTGTGATTGGGGTAAAACCATTTTATCTAATTTTATTCCTCCTACTAAGATTTTGGTGTTTTGAAAGCTTATGCACATATATGTTTACCTATTGATTAGATAAGTTATTATTGATAAGTTTCGACAAAATCGTAAACATCATATAAAAAATTAAATAGTTGGATTAACAAAATTTTCCTTTATATGTATATGAAGTTAGTGATGGTATAAAAGTTTGATTCCTCTCATTTGAATAATCTTCTAATATTATTCAATATATATTAAACTATATTAATTTATTTTTGAATCAAATAATAAACCATTCCTAACATTTTCGCAAAACTTGTAGAAAGATAGAATATTTGATATTCCAAAGCTAACATTTTCATAAATCTTTCTTATTACTCGAAACAGATGTTTTTTAGTTAATTCATTTCTTCATTATGTTTAGTCTTTTTTGTTAAGTATTTATCAGTAATTTTGTTTTTCTTAGAACCATTTGATGCAGTGGAGAGACACCTTCATTAATTACTTGTTTGTACCTCTCATAAATGCCATTCAATTGAGTGTGTACTGTTCCTTCACTTGATTGGTTACCGCAGCGAGAATGGCACCAAACCTGAAAACCAATACACCATGTGCAATTTGCATTTAAAGTTATATCAGTGCAACTGTTTTCTGATGCAGACCTAACTAATGAAATATCACTTTCATTTTCATTCTTTCCCTTTGAACGTATGGTTTTCTTATTCAACAACTTCGTATGGTTTTCTATCAATGCATCTCATATATACAACTCTAATCTAACATTCAACTACTTTTGCACTGTTTCTTTTCATTTGTCCAATTCTTTACCACACATCTCAGTCCTAGCAAATTAACCAACACATTTAACATCATCACACTTTATTGACTTATTGCTAAAATATAAAATAGAGAGACAACAATATTCTCCAAGCGAAAATAGATTTTGCAGTATGAATATGATTTTGAAGAATGAAAATGAGACCAGTATTCCTTGACAACCTGCTGGAATAGTGATCCTTCTTTGTTCACTATTGAATTTGATTGGATTAAAGTCAACACTAATGAAGTTGCAAGAAGTGTTCTTGATTAGCTTGTGAAGGTATTTTCAGGAGTAGTTGTGGGAAATATATGGCTAATTTTTCTTCTTTCTTGGATGTTAAACTCACTTTTATTGAATATGTTCAATTGAAGAATTTGAAAAAACTTTGGTTGGAGTATAACTTTTATTTATTTTGTCAAACTTTAGGTTGTACTCGTATCATTATTTGGACTATTAAAAGTAGATAATGTAAGTGTATGTAGATTTGTGTTATTATGAATTTTAGAATGACTCATATATTTAAGAAAAGTAATAGTTGTGTTGATAAATTGATTAATTTAAGTATGAAAAATAAGGTTGAGTTTGTTTGATATTTTATTTTATCTAATTATATTAGACTGAACTTTTCATAATATGTTTGAAATCTTTTTGTTTCGTTTGTAAGAAGTTTATTCTTTTTTACCTGAGTTTAGTATGACCACCATACTTTTTATTTTTCTTTTTTTTAGTAATACTTTTTTATGTAGATAATTGGTGAATTTTTTGGAGTGTTACCTTAGCAGAGATGTCAAGATATAATATAAATCTTTTATTAAAAAAAAATGTTATATGATCTATTTAAAAACATTCTTTATTACTGATTAGTTTTGACAAAATTTATCATATATATATATATATATATATATATATATATTTCATATTAAAATATATTATTTTCATTTTGGAATCTAATAATACACCGTTCCTTAACACTTTTACAAAACTTGTAGAAATATAGAATATATGATATTCCAAAGCTAACATTTTCATAAATCTTTCTTGATACCTGAAACAGATCTTCTTTAGTTAATTCGTTTTTTTTTTTTCATTATTTTTAGTCTTTTTTGTTAAGTTTATCGGTAATTTTGCTTTTTCCAAGAACCATCTGATGCAGCGGAGAGACACCTTCATTAGTTACTTATTTGTACCTCTCATAAATGCCATTCAATTGAGTGTGTACTATTCCTTCACTTGATTAGTTACTGCAGCGAGACTGGCACCAAACTTGAAAACTAATACACCATGTGCAAGTTGCATTTAAAGTTATATCAGTGCAACTGTTTTCTGATCCTAACTAATGAAATATCACTTTCATTTTCATTCTTCATGACTACACTGCACTTTGGGAGTCATTAAACCCTCAATCAGAATTCACCAGTTCTGTGATCTGCAAACCAAGACTATATAGTTCAACTTGAATGTTGAGACAAATTAGTTTTGTTATTGTAACAAAAAGATAGGGTAAGTTTGTAAACTTTAATAACAATTAAGTCACATATATTGATTGACAGTGTAAAACTTTTTTATATTAAAAGTGCTTATTATTAATCTCACTGAGTTTACTTAAGTCAACTGCTCTCGAAACACTTATAGTCATTTGCATTTTACGTGGATAAATTTATCTTAAAATTTTAAAAGAAAAATAAGATACACTTTTCTATAAATTAATTAAAATTAGTTTATATACAAATTAATTTATTTTATGAAGATAAATCAGAAAAATATTAGAAATTAATTTATTCATACATTCATTTTAATTACAAAAAACGGTTTACTTTCTGTACACTTAAAATAAAAATAATAAAGACATTATTGGTATATTATAATATGATTTTCTTTCAATGTATCTCATGTACAACACTAATCTAACATTCAAATACTTTTGCACTGTTTCTTTTTCATTGCTCCAATTCCTTACCACACATCTCAGTCCTAGCAAATTAACCAACACATTTAACATCTTATCACACTTATTGCTAACATAGATAGACAACAATATTCTCAAAGGAAAATAGATTTTGCAGTATCAATATGATTCTGCAGAATGAAAATGAGACCAGTATTCCTTGACAAGCTGCTTGAATAGCGATCCTTCTTTGTTCATCAAGTTCACTGGTTCATCATACTCCACCAATTTTCCTGTCAATACAAGTATCCAAAATCGTTGAAGAAAACAAGTAAAGTGGTATGTGTAGAATTGTAGTTAGGAACATACGAACTATTCTATTTGCACTCTTTGTAAAAGGTTTGTTGGAAGAAATAAAGAGATTCTCAAAATGAAATTTACCATCACTAATTGAAAGAACCATAGTGCAATCCATCACGGTTGGTATTCTGTGTGCTACTGTGATCACTGTACAATCTGCAAACTCAGTCCTAATGGTTTTCTGCAGAATCAAATCAGTAGCATTGTCAATAGAAGCAGTGGCTTCATCCAACACCAATATCCTACTCCTCCTTAACAGCGCACGCCCCAAGCAAAATAATTGCCTTTGTCCCATGCTCCAGTTTGATCCATCTTCAACAACTGTGTAACAAATTTTTACAAATTATTAACCAGTTAAAAATAACTTGTGACATAGTTAGTTACCATTTAATAATGAAAGTGTACCTGAGGAGTTTAGTCCCTCTTCTTTCTCTTGAACAACTTCACGCAGCTGACACTTCCCAAGAACCTTCACATTGAGCAACAACTATGATAAACTTGAAATGCAAAGGAAAGATAAATAGAATGTAGTTGGTTTTACCTCCCATATTTCTTGATCAGAATATTGACATAAAGGGTCCAAATTATATCTGACAGTTCCATTAAAGAGGGTAGGATCCTGAGGTATAACACCAAAACGTGACCTCAAATCATGAAGGCCAATAGAAGATATGTCTATGCCATCAACCACAATTTTTCCACCTGCTGGCTCCACAAGACGAAATAAAGCACTAATAAGAGTGGACTTCCCACTGCCTGTCCTTCCAACAATTCCAATCTTGTGTCCTGCTTTGAATGTGCATGTGATTCCATGGAGTATAAGTGGTCCATATGGCCTGTATCGTACCTGTCTTGGTATAAAAAAGCAAATTATATATGTTTTTCATTTCAATTACCATTTTTCTGAACATTATGATTCACATTTTAACTAAGTACCAATTACCTGCAAGTCATTTAGTTCTACTTTACCAGAAACTGGCCAATTTGAAGGAGGACTATTTCCTTCTATCACTTCTGGGGCCTCACTTGGTATATGCATATATTGATTTAGCCTCTCTACCGATACTATGTAATTTTCTAGACTGCATCGATTTTGAATTAAAAATACCAAGGCAGAGTTTAAGTTAAGGCCATAAGAGAGAGTCATGCCAACCAATCCTGGGAAAAAAAATATTGAAATTAAGATACGGTACAAGATAAAAGCATACAATTTGTGATGATTGTAATTCTCAAAGCCAAAGCCATCTCATTTGACATGTGACAATGAATCAAAGTCTCACCAGAGCTGAAAGTTCCTGGTGGAAGCATAACCATGCATAGTGCTGCAGAGGTAAGAAGTATTGCACTAATTATTTCTAATCTTTGGATCAGCCACTCATTTGAGGCAAAACTATGAAAGAAGGGACTAGCATTGATATCAATCAGATCAAGATGCTTCTTGAAAAAGCGATCTTCTTCCTCAAAAGCTCTTATTGTCACAGCTCCGGCAGTTGTTTCAGCTATATTATTAGCTACAAATGATTTTGTTGTGCCATTCACGCGCATCAATTCTTTTGCAGTGGAGAAATAATATCTCTGGTTTTATAAAAAAATACCTTAGATACTTTGGATAATGAGAACATTATTTAGTTAAATAGATGATTTTGTCAATGCTATCAAAATAAAGAACACAATTTCAGTATGACAATATTTTCAAAGACGAATTTGTTACCTGCAAGCGAATTGCAGCATAAACCATTGGTAAGGAGACAATCACAACTTGCCAAGAGACAATTGCTAGGACTGTGAGATTAGCACATAAGTATATAGCACCAACCGCAGTGAAACTTAGGATAAAAGGTATATCAAGATCCATAATGCTTAGATCTGATGAGACCTGGACAAGGAAATGATAATCAAAATACTATTATGCTATTACTAGCATTAAAATCATGCAAGGATAGAAACTGTATAATCCTTACCCTGCTAAGTATCCTTCCCAATGGAGTACAATCATAAAAGGACATTGGTGCACGAAAAAGGGAGTTCATTAACTTTAGAAATAAATATGTTGATGATTGAATACCAAAGGCAACTACAAGCAGAGTTCTGGTCAACAAGAAAAATACAGAAGCAACTCCAATAAAGAAGTAAACAACAATCAACCGCAATGTTCTGATTTTTGCATTGTCAACATTTGCAGCCATCCATGAGTTTTGCAGTATCTGGCAAATGACAAACATGAGGTGACAAAATGAAGCCATAAAGAAGTATGCATAACCTTTCTTCCCATTCAAATATTGCAAGTACGGTTTCAACCCCGTGTTTCCTATCTCCCTCTCTTCTTCCTTTATCAACTGATTTTCATTTGTTGCTTTTAACTGCTTCTCCATGAAAGCTTGTGTAATCTCTCTGGCAGAAGTTGAATGCCTCTGGGAAGAAGAAACATTCAAAGGGTTCTCAGAACCTGCAGTTTCATTGTGAGCATGAACAAGATATTGAAATTCTCGGCTTGAAGTCAACAAATGATGATACGGAGCAACTTCTAGGATTTTCCCATTTGACATCAACTGTGAAAGCAAAGAAGAAAATTCAGTCTAAGAGTAGAAGCAAGGGAAATAGAAAGGATATGGAGCCTAATGAATTAAAAAAAGAAATCACTAATTTCAAATTCATTATTGATTTACAATCAGTAGTTATATGCAGGAAACATACTAAAGAAAGATGAACAATGACATAATCAATGTGTTAAGGTTAAGGAATTACCAAAACAGAATCAAACGCTGGTAGAAAATCAACTTGATGAGTTACAAGTAAAACAGTTTTCTCTTTAAGCCCATCCATGATGTATTCCTGCCAAGTTTCAAAGCCATTTTTGAGTAAGAAATCACTCATAACACATAATGAATGTAGAATGTGAAGTAAGGAAAGCTGGCATTACATTAAACAAATTTGTGGCAGTATGTGCATCAACAGCACTAAATGGATCATCCAAAAGATATACATCAGCATTCTGATAAAGTGCACGTGCAAGTTGAATTCGCTGCTTTTGACCTCCACTCAAGTTAACTCCTCTCTCACCTATTTGAGTGAGGTCTCCGTGGGGAAACAGCTCCAAATCCTTTAGTAGTGATGATCTACGAAGTGTTTCTTGATATCTATGAGCATCCAAGTCAGATCCAAACAAAATATTTTCCCTTACTGTTCCTGTTTGTATCCATGCTGTTTGAGAAACATATGCAAACTTTCCATGAACTTCTATCTGTAATTCAAAAGGGAGGATAAAACTCTTCTTAGCAATACAGCTAAAATGGAGTACAGTAAAAGTTCACTACAATAAGTGGAATTCCTGTGCTAAATATAATAATTCATTATAAAGTAGAAAATTTTCCAAGAAAATGTTATAACCAATTCGGTTACCCCAAGATTTAGTATTGCATTCTATGAGCAAAAAGGGAATAAAAGCTTACAGTTCCCTTTGTCACTAGAATTTCACCAAGAATTGTGGTTAAGAGGGTTGATTTTCCTGATCCAACTTCTCCACAAATTGCCAACTTCTGCCCATGTCTAATCTCCAAGTTTATGTTCCTCAGGGTTGACTTTGATACATTGCCTTCCCATGAAAAGTCAGCAGATTTTATTGAAATTGGGCCTTTGTTACTATCCTCAAAACACCTATTCCTGAATTTTGCACTCTTTAATTCAGGTGCCTCAAGGAAATTAACAATCCTGGCAAATGCCACTTTTGCTTGAATGACTACCCCAACAACTTCTGGTATGGCCGTAATTGGTTCTTGCAGTAGGCGTAAAGTTGCCACAAAAGTGAAAACATTTTTTGCATGTAAAGGAACGTTCAAAAAGTAACACGCCTCAAAAGAAGCAGCAGACACCAAAACAGGTGAGGTCCAAAATAAAAAGATGTTGTATGCCTTTCTCATTTGCACTGCACCTAAAAAGTTCAGTTCCACATTCCTTAACCTTTCAATAGCATTTTTAAAATGGGTTTCCCACGCATACAGCTTCAGCACTTTCATATTCACAAGAGCCTCAGAACTAACCTTCAATCTCTCATCTTGTGCCACCACGAGTTTACTCTGAAAGTTTTGTTGCATTTTTGCTAGTGGAGTATTGCAAAGCACAGTGAGAACTATCACCACCAATGAGGCAACTGTTGCTAGGCCAATAGCACGAAAAAGTATTACAAGTGCAATACATAGTTGGAGGCTTGTGGTCCATGTCTGGTGAAACCAAAATGGGAATTCTCCAATTCTGTACGCATCCACAGTCACATAATTCATTATTTCACCACCAGAGTGAGTCAATCTAGCTGCACTAGACAACCTCAATATTTTTTTATAGATGGAAGCTGTTAGTAGTGACCTAACTTTCATCCCAACAAGCCTAGTGCGAAAATACCATTGCCTTTGTGAAAGGGACTCTGCCATCTTTATAATGAAAAGTGATATGACCAATACATAACCCTCATATTTGAAACTGCCATTACCCTCAGCAATCGATATAAAAGCATTCAAAAGTACAGGACCAGTACATACAGTGAGTACCTTGAGCAATGCAAAAAATCCGGACACCAAAATATCTTTCCTGTGGCAAAAAACTATTGCCCACAAAATTGATGATTGTGGCAATGATTCTTTTCCTTTTTGCCTGTTCAATTGTTCTAAAAATGACAAGTAGCAAAATTCTGCTCGATCCGGTTCTGGCAACTTTGGCATATCCTCATCCTGAAGTGTTTTCTCTTGACCAATTTTCATCAATGGATTCAACCACCAAAATGACATCTTACTAAGGAATCCAGCTTTAGCAAATGGGGTTATGTAGTTATAAGGATCAACTTCATTAAAGGGGCCGTTTAAAGAATCATAGAAGTCTTCATCAATTATTGTAGCAGTGTCTTCACATTTAGATGCTTTATAAGTGCACAAGAGTAGAAAAACTGCTCCTGGAAAAGATAGAACATCTAAAGCTTCCTTGAAGGTCAGTTCTCTGCTACTAATTGCATAAGACACGGATAAAACACAGAAAATACTCGAAACAAATAGTGTAATAACTGAAAACAACCACAAACAAGATCTTGGAAGTTGTTTCAACTTAAGACTTACACTTAAGCCTACTAAGAACCATCTGAATCCTTCAAAAAGTTCTAGCAACCATCCATTAAGTGGAAGAAGAGTGTGACTCTTCCTTAAGTTCTCCTCTAAAACCCAAATGCCTAAGCACAAATGCAACAACCCCAGAGATCCATTGACTGTAGAAGAAATTTTCTGCAAGTTTGAATGTCTTTCCACCTGAAACATACCCTGAAATGGTCTGAACAAGTACTTCTGGATCAAAATGAATGCCAGCATGACCAGCACTGACACATCAAAGCAAAAGATCAAGAACTGGTTGAAGCATGAAGAAGGATCTTTCAGAATCTTCAAATCAAAACAAGAAGGTTGCTTTCCTCCAGTCCCAGGAAAATCAGCTTCTGCACAAAACATGCTCCAAAATTCCTTCATCATTGTATGTTCTCTTTGCTGCTTAAACTCTGTCATGAAGGAATAAAAAGTATGCTTTTATTAAGAAAACATTGTCCTAAAAATTATAAAGAAAAGTTGAATCCTCAATGGTAGAAGTGAAACCAACTCCAAAAGGGTTGAATAATTAATTTACTTTTCTTATGTTCACCTCAACATCTGAAAAGAAAAATCTAAAGTATTATAAGCTGAACCAAATAGCTAATTCTAACCTTACATAACAGTAAGTTTTTGAAAACCAAGTTGCATATGCACCCGCCAAAGGGAGGAGCAGAACCTAAGTTTCAATGGCAACAAATATTCACATGTATTCAATATATTTACTTATCATATGAACCTAAAAGAAAAACAAATTGGACACACTTTAATTCATCAAGATAAATACAAAATAAATCAGTGTAAAGATTGAATATAGCTACGTGGGTAGGACCGGTGCATGTAAAAACTCATAGTGATCAATACCTAACCGTCATTAAATCATTGTCCTCAACTAATGGTATATTCCATTTCAGTTCTCATACACAATCTAAATAGATAGATATATATATATATATATATATATATATATATATATATATATATTATTAATAACTAGTGCATGCTTTATATCTTTCATCTATAATTGAAAACTTTGCGAATGAAACTGACACGAAAAATGATAAATAAAAGAAAAGTGCAGCAGTTTAACAAGAAACATTAATCAATGGGTATGAATAGTGGAATGCTGACTCACTATAGTTTTTGTGTCATTAACTTAAGACACGGTTATCTTACTTAATCAACTTATTTTTCCTTGTCCATGGAAAACAACATTATTGAATGTGTAGAAAACGAAATCCTTGTAGACAAGATGGTGAAGAGTTATAAAAAAGTAGATATAAAGTTTGCAGAATGTTATTAATACGTGGTCCTTCCTTCGATGACTTTTAATGCACAAATGTACTCGAAGAAAGAAGATTTTGTGTAGCGTGTGAATATAATATAGTTGATGATAATTGTTGTTTAAATAAACTACTATGTTCCTATTTATTTGTATTTTAGTGTTGTTATGAAGAAATAAAAAATATAACAATTATCTCCATTTTAATAAAATATATAGTTGTATAGTTTTGTTTTCATTCATCACAATAAATCAATGTATAAATATTTTAAAATAGAAAATAGATAGAGGTATAGTTAATAAAATGGCAAATAATATGTTATCTTTTTCAGATGACAAAATAAATAAAAACTAAAATTGTTCAAAAAAATTTGACATTTTCAAATAAACAAAAGGAGTAACTTTTAGGCAGTAAACTCTCTTATTAAGAAGATATTTCTTCAAATTAATTTATTATAAAATGTTTAAAACTAAATCTATAAAATTATAGCAGTAAAATATAAAAATGTAATACATTGAAAATAAAATAATTGATCACGTCAAAGAAATTCAAGTAACAAAATTTGATGTTTAAAATGCACTATTAAATGCAAATTACACGTAGTATTGTTCCCTTTGTATTTTTTGTGTAGTCTTTTGTGTCGTGAGTTGAATCCAGCCTAAATACTTTCTCATTATTGTAACTAGTTTTATATTACTGGAACCGATACCACTTTCTTTTATAACATGTGATTGGAAATTGAAAAGTTGTTGGCTGAGCTCTAGAAACTTTTTAACTTCATAAGTTCAACTATATATTTTGATGAGGAAAGAGTTTTATGTAGTTGAGATATAAGTGAGTTGGAAGAAGGTTTGTTCACATTTCACTCTCATAATGAAAGGTTTTATATGTAATTTTTTTTAACCAAATTATTTTATATGGAAGACCGAACGTAGATACGGGGGATCTGCAAAAACAAAGTCCTTTTATGTCAAATTTACACGACATAAAAGATAATTTTTTATGTTGGTTATGTTCAACCCGATGTAAAAATAAGACATATCTATGTCAGATGTTCCAAATAGACATGGATGTACTTAAGAAATGGCGTTTGTAATTTATTTTGGTTAGGTACACAACATAAAATAAAACAATTTTACCTTAAATTTCAATGAAATTATAATGGTTTCAAATTGAAATATAATGATAAACCTAACTAGTACTATTTATGTTCGAGAAATAAGTTACCGAGTGTTGTTTTATCAATAACATATTATTACTGGACAATGACGTTTGAAGCTGAAAGTACTAAAACATTTAACTTATGTTTTTATTTAATTCTTACAAAAGTAATTTTAAACTTAATCAAATGTTAAAATGTCTAGGAACCAGTTAATATGTTTATAATTGATAATTTTCATCAAGAGTATGGTAAACACCTTCACAATATTATTTCAAATTTTGTGAATAAAGTAATTGGTATACGCACGCACCTTAAAATAAATGAAATGAATTGCAATGCAGTTATGCTTTTCACACTTAAAAAACATTGTTTTGGTCACAACTCTAATTTAATTAAATTAAATACAAATGTACATGAATATTAATAAGCTTTGGATTTAATTTGTGCGTTTGCAGTGCAATAAATAAAATAATACAACAATGTAGTTACTAAGTATAATGGCAATTAACTGTCAATTGGACCTATAGGCAATGATAAACCTATTAGTTATATAAATAGCATAATTAAAAGGTAAAAAAATACAGAACTAAATTATCTTTGTATGGAATAAGGAACAAAAATAAGAGTGTATTAAAAAAAAATGCAATGTAAAGTACAAGGATAAATGAGTTGAAGTGAAATTTTATGTGTTCAAGATGTTACATTTGTAAGAATTGGTTTAGTGAAATCTTATCATAAGATTGATCAAGTTTATTTATATAATATTTTTAGACTATTTTTTTTATAACAAAATCAACTTTTTTCAAACATAAAATATGCTTAATTTTCAATTTTTCATAGTTTTTGTTAATAAATGATTATGAGAGTGAGAAAATGGTTTTGATTATTAATTCTTACTATATCCTTGAAAATAAACAGAAAAATAGTGGATCAAAAGAAAAAGGATTGAAACTCTAAAGGTGAGAGAGAAAGAGGCTACAAATGCACCTGGTGCAAGAGAATTGCTTCCAATGCCATCAAACTTCAGAGTCATAAATGTGAAATGTGCTCGGTGTAGGAAACACGAGCCTAGTGCCAGTTGGGCTTGGAAATGGGAATCAACAACATAATCTAACCATGCCTAGGGCCACTGGACCTATGCCGAGCAAGAGTGACAATTTTCACATTCTATTTAATAGTTGTTCTACTAGGATTAAGAATCTAGATCCGTCAAGGAGCAAAACTAGCAATTGGAGGAAGCTTTAAGGTTCTCTAAGAGTAATTTCTTATTTGCATTGTTCTTATGTAATGTTTCGCTTCTTCATGAATATGAGCAACTAAATCCATTGTTGTTGAGGTCAAAATTTATCTTTCTGAACTCTCATGTAATCATTTCTGGTTTTCATATTTATTCTTTCCTTTTAATATATCAACATTGTAATTTGTGGTTATTTCCTATTAGTGTTGATTCACGACTTGATCTTTGATTCTTTAGGTATTGGGAAATATCTTCTGTAATCAGGAACTTAATTAAAATACCAAATGAAATATTGTGTATAAAAATAAAACATGATTCATTTGTTGTCTTAAGAGTCTTGGGACACTTGTAATTTTTATTTATATAATTGATCAAGGAATTGACGATTAATATAATATAAGTTTAGGCTCATTCACCTAAGGAATTAAGGTCTGGGTATTTTTGTGGGTTAACATTGATATTTGTTTGAAATTAATATAGTTGTTTTATGCATAAGAGTGAGGACCAGTGAAGTCTTGGAAATTTCATATCATTCATCTTTAATCATTTTCTTGCATTCCAATTGTTGAAAAAATAAAAAATAAAAAAATTTTAAATTTATTCTTTTGCATAACAAACTAAATTATAGAATCGTTCTTGAGTATAATTTTATTATAATTGTAGTTATTGTCTTATATTGCATAAATCTTTTGGAAAAACAATGATATATTTATTACTTGTAACATTTTGCGACTAGTGCACTTGTCATCATTAGTAAATTACACTACAAGAAAAAAATCATTTAGACAACAATTTTTAGGTACAAAATAAAATGGTTGCTAATTGTAACCAAAATAATTACCAAATTAGGTTTTGGTTGTAAAATAACTATAAAATAAAAGTAATGATTGAATTTAGTGACCAATTAAGTAAAGATAATTGATATCTAACTTTAACTACCAAGGTTTTAGCCACTTAAACCAGTAGATTCTAAATTAGTCTCTAACTTAGTTAAATACTAATTTAAAATCTAATGGTATAAGTGACTAAAACCTTGGTAGATAAGGTTACATATAAATTATCTTGACTTAATTGATTACTAAATTTAATTATTACTTTTATTTTATAGTTATTTAACAACCAAAACCTAATTTGGTAGTTATTTTGGTCACAATTAGCAACCATTTTATTTGATAACTAAAATTGGTTGTCAAATAGCTTTTTTCTTGTAGTGTTAGGTTAACAAAGGTTTCCTAGACCATCAAGCTTCCTACGACCCTTAGATTAAAGACATGCGTCCTATAAGAACTAGCAGAGGATACATATTTGATCCTTGTTGAATCAAATTAAACCAGAGCATATGTAATGACATTTCACTTTTTAAGCATTATAAAATGTCTTAAATAGTTGTGTAGTTTATGGAAGTCAATTAAGGAAATCGTGCTATATATATAGAAATTGTAACTACATTTGTCGATAACTAAGAGTTGTCGTTCAACAAATAGAACTAACCATAAGCAAGAAATTAAGTTTTAATCTATGTGATAGTGCATTATGTCATGTACATAGACTAAAGTTTTTTACCTTCAATCAAACCATACTACTTCTGCATGTTGTTTTCTTTCTTATTTCATTTGATTACCTTCTACCATTCATTTTGTGACTTTTGTCTCTGTTATTATTATTGTGTTTGTGTGGTAGAAGATCTTGTAGTGAACTTATGCATGCAATTTCACAATAAACTGGTGTGGTAGATATGGAATTCAATCATGACTTTCACAAAAGTAAGAGGTCAAAAAGTTCATTGGTTTGAATAATTTTTGTATTATTGCATTTGAATATGCATGCTTTTTTAATTCAATAAGGTTTCCTTGAAATGTTGAAAGGTGAATCTAGACTTGATGTGGTCGTGGGAGAGAAGGACAAGAAAATGTTGTTTAAGAATTCTCGTAACAAGATTTTTCTTAGTCTAGTTGGCAATGTGTTGAGCCCAATCTCGAAAGAGAAGACCACAACAGGATTATGGAGGAAGTTCGAGAGCTATATATGACAAAATCTCTAGTTCATTGCCTATATTTGAAGAGCATTATAGTCATATAAGATGAGTAATGAAAAGGTGATTAGTTAAATGGATGAATTCAGTAAGTTAATTTTGGATTCGAGAACATTGATGGTCATATTAATGATGAGGATCAACATTGTTATTGTTGTGTTTGTTACCAAAGGTGAATGTTCATGTCATAAAACATGTACTATATAAAAGATAAATTATCTCTTTTGAACAAGTTCAAGGGACTCTGAGCTCAAACTTGAATGTGAAGTTCAACGTTAAGATGTCTAGTGTTAGAAATGACCTTGTAGCAAGGGAAGAGTGTCTACCAATGATAACAAATGAGGTAGAAAAGGTTGAAGTTGAGGTCTCAAAATGGTAAAGGTGTATAAAATATAAGATGTTTCCATTGTAAGAAGGAAGGTCACATTTGAAGGTTTTGTCCAAAGATAAATTGTGTGGATTTAGTAGATTGTCTAGTTCTAATAAATCATCCACGTCTTGTGAAACAAATTTAGTGGAAAATAATTATTAATCATTAGAATCTTTATGGTGTCAAGTGATATTGATGATTTGAGTGGATAATGGATTCTAGTTTCTTATTCAACTGGTTCAAAGAGTTTGAAACACTTCAAAAAAATTTAGTCCTCTTTGGCAATAACAGGTTTTGTAAGATAGTTGGAGTTGGAACCACTGAGTTTGATTTGAAAATTGAGAGAATGCTTGATGAAGTTAGGTTTGTACCTAACTTGAAATATAACCTTATATCTCTTGATGAACTTTAGAAGATGGGATACATATTTGAAGGTTAACACAAAATGCTAAGTGATGATGGGGTTCATGTAGTGATGAAGGATGTGAAGAAGAATAACCTGTATGTCTTGTAATGTATCATAGTATCTGACCCAATGCCTACTATTAAAAAGACCATCTTATCCAAGACTAAATTATAGCGTAAAAGATTAGATCAGATAAGCAACAGAAACTTAGTTGAGTCGTAGAACTAAGACTTGTTTAACAATGACAAATTTGACCAATTAAGATTATATGAACATTGTGTCTAATTAAAGTTTGTAGAGTTGGTTTTAATGTAGAACAATAAAGAATGAATGTTATTATTGACTACATTTATGTTGACCTATGAGAATTGTCTACAACTCCATCACATTCTAGTGCTAAATATTTCTTTTTTTATTGTAGATTATTACTCGAGGAAGTTATAGGTCTATCCTTAAAAGACTAAGGATGAAGTTTTTGAAATTTTCAAAATTTGAAAGCATTTAGTTGATAACCAAATAGATACAATGGTGAAGTGGTTCAAAATTGATAACGATATTGAATTATGGTCACCATTATTTAACAATTATTTATGTAAGGAGAATGATAGGCACTAGATAGTAGCTAAGACTCCTTAGTAGAATAACTTAGTTGAGAAGTTTAATAAGATGATTCTAGAATGGGTGAGATGTATTTTGCTAAGTGTTGAAGTTCTAAGGTTATTTTGGGCTAAAGTTGCTCTATTGTTACCTATATAATCAACAAATATTCCTCAACTATACTTGATATGGAGACTTATGAAAAAATCGGGTCTGGACATTCCCCGACCTTAGACATCTTTGTGAATGTTTGGTTGTATTTCATATGCACATATATGACAAGGAAAGTTGGATGTACAAACATGTTTTTAAGATATCTAGAAGGTGTGAAGGCATATTGTCAATGTCTTGAGTTAGAATTGAATAAGTGTATCCTTAGAAACATTGACTTCGATGAAACTAAGATCAATCACAATACAAAAATTTCACAATGTAAGTGTAGGTATAGTCGTGATGGTAAGAAGAAAAAGTTTAAAGTGAAGTTCGACAAAAAAATTGATATAGATGAGATAGTTGAAAATAGATAACGAGCTTGTGATAAAGATAGACAGGTTATAATAATGATATTTACAATATTTCCATAAATAAAATGAAGAGAATCATTAAAAGTTTGAAAAGGTATAAATATTTAGAGCTTATGACATACTCCTTACTGGCTGCAATTGAGGTGTGTATCATCTTATGTGATCTCGATTTTAAAAGAACCTAAATCACACATTTATAAAGAAGAATAAATATGGGGATATTTTAGTTAATTTTGGAATTGTAAATAGGGAAGATTTACTTGGTTTAATATTTTGCATTCTGGTTTATATATTTTTACAAAATAGATATAGTCTCATAAAATTTAGATTTGATTTATTTATTTATTGGGAGTATTATTTCATTATGTGTGAGTTCAATTTAATTCCCGTACATTTGTATTTTGTTATCTTTTTATTTTTATGAAATTTACACATATGATTGATTAACTTGAGCTGTCAGCTAGGATGTTAAGGTTTCAGGTGATGCGAGTTTTATTAAGAAAAATAACTTAAAGGATGGTTGTGTGCCAAATTTAAAAATCAAAGGGTTAATTTTTCCTTGGCAAAGTGGTTACTGTGCCAGTTCAGTGCCTTAAATAAAGATCATTTGACCATATTGTGATTATTGTATATCTTTATTATATATCTGTTTTTATTTAGTAATATTCCATGAGATATGATTGGTTATATTGGGTAGGTATTGATTGTATTAGCGGATCTTGAACGGATCTGTAGGAGAGAGTTTAGGGAAATATTGGTGTATATATTTTAATCTTCTGAGAAATAAAATTGTGGGGTATTTTGTCATGGTAGCAGAGCCAGACCCATATACACCCATTATATTGAATCATGGCTGAAGAATCCAAGGATGGTAACCGTGAACGAAAAACTATCTCACCTTACGACATAACCACTCTTGACAATCCTTTCCACTTGATTATGGAGGTACAATTGAAGGGTCATTCAACTGAGAAGATGACCGGTAAGCAAGTATCATGGATAATAAATACAGGAGCATCAAATCACATGGCATGAAATTTGAGTGATTTACACAACTTACGAGTCATATCTCCATGTCCTGTTGGTTTACCAGATGGGAGCAATATTGTGGCTATCAAGGAGGGATCCATTATTTTTGGCATTGATTTTGTCCTTGAGAATGTTTATATATGCATGGATTATCTTGCAATTTAATTTTTGTGTCACAACTTATAGATCATTCCAATTATACTATTTAGTTCACTCATAACATGTGTGTAAGGCAGGACCACACTTCGAGGAAGCTGATTGGTGAGGGTGAACGTCGGGATGGACTCTATTATTTCAAGGAGATACCACATATTATGGCTTTGAAAGTTGATAAAGGGGTGTTTTTGGATCTTTGGCATCAACGATTGGAGTATCCGTCTATGCAAGTTACCAAGATAGTTTCAGGGGTAGACCTTGAGAAAGGTACTGAAATTCTAAATAAATGTTGTGTTCTTTGTCAAAGAGCGAACAAACGAAAAATAAATTTCCTGTAAGTGATTTTAGAGCATTAGATGCTTTTGAATTAATACACTATGATTTATGGGCCTCTATAGAAATGTCTTTTCATGTGGAGCATCCTATTTTTTGACTATTGTTGATGATTACTCTATAGCTATGTGGATTTATTTGTTGATTGATAAGAAAGAGGTGTCAAGTACTTTGAAAATGTTTTTCTCCGTGGTAGAGCATTAGTTCAATAAACAAGTGAAAATTATAAGGACCGACAACGGAACAAAATTTACTTGCATGAAAAATTATTTTCTTGAAAATGGAATAATTTTTCAAACATCTTATACGGGGACACCACAACAAAATGTGTGTGTTGAACGTAAGCATCAACATATATTAAATGTAGCTCGAGCTTTGAGATTTCAGGGATGTTTACCTATTGATTTTTGGAGAGAATGTGTTCTCACGGTTGGTTACTTAATAAATAGAACCCCTTCCTCAGCTTTGAATGGAAAGACTCTTTATAGAATGCTTTTTGGTTGTGACCCTACCTATGGTCATCTATGAGTATTTGGATTATTATGTTATGCTCATAAACAAGGGAGGTTAGGCGATAAATTTGATTCCCAAAGTAGGAGATGTATTTTTGTGGGATATCCATATGCGAAAAAGGGATGATGTTTGTATGATATAGAAACCAATGAATTTTTTGTCTCATGAGACGTCAAGTTCTCAGAAACAGATTTTTCTTTTGCTGATTTTCCTAAAGAGGACTTGCCTACAATTTCTGGTTTGGGTGGGTCTAATGTTGATTTGGAGGAGGTTAATGATTTGAGAAAAAAGAGTTGGAGCAAGACATGATGATCATATTGTGCCTGATGCAATACCAGTGCAACATGAAGTTGATGTTATTTCACCAATAAATAATACTTCTATACATGAACCAAATGAGCAAGACGATCAAGAATTTCATGAGGAATTGTTGGGTCGAGGTCACAGACAGAAAAAACCATCAGTTTTGTTGCATGATTATGTCACTCATACAATACAGAAATTGAGTTCATTCTCACTGACACCTTAATTGCAACATTCCTCAAGTAATTCCTATCGCATTGCACACTATGTGAATTGTAATAATTTTTCTCTATGACATAGAATGTTTCTTGCAGCAATACATGTAAACCGTGAATCTGTGACATATTCTGAGGCATGAGCGATGGCAAGATGCAATGCATCGTGAGATACATGCGTTGGAAAAAAATGACACGTGGGAGATAGATGACCTACCACCAAACAAGAAGGCACTAGGTTGCAAATGGGTCTAGATGACACAGTAGAAAGATTCAAAGTTAGGCGTGTAATCCTTAAGAATCACCAAGTTACAAGGATTGACTACACTGAGACTTTTGATCTAGTTGCTAAGATGACTACAATGAGAATATTTCTTGCAGTAGTTGTTACAAAGAATTGGGAGGTTCATCAAATGGATATTCACAACGTCTTTCTTCATGGTGATTTTGAAGAGGAAGTTTATATGAAGTTACCGCCTGGTTTCGAAGTCTCAGTTCCTCGCAAGGTGTGTAAGTTGAAAAAGTCACTCTATGGACTTAAGCAAGCTCCTCGGTGTTGGTTTGCCAAACTCTCGGTTGCATTGAAGGGATATAGGTTTTTGCAATCATACTCAGATTATTCTTTATTCTCTATGAACAATGGTAACATTCACCCTAGTGTGCTTGTGTATGTTGATGATCTAATTGTTGCGAGGAACGATAGTGCAGCTATCCAAAGATTTAAAGCCTATTTGAGTGTTTGTTTTCATATGAAAGATTTGGGTGTCTTGAAGTATTTCCTTGGTGTTGAAATCGTGCGAAGTCCATATGGATTTTACTTGTGTCAAAGAAAATATGCACTTGATATAATTTCTGAAGTTGGTTTGTTAGGAGCTAAACCCGCTCTTGTTCCTATGGAAAAAATCATCGTTTGGCTTTGTCCACTAGTACACTACTAGCTGACCCAGAGTCGTACCGTCGCTTGATTGGACGATTGATTTATCTGTGTTTCACACGACCCGAACTGTCTTATCGTGTTCATGTTTTGTCTCAATTCATGCGACAACCAAAGAAGGATCATTGGCACGCGGCACTACGAGTTGTTCATTGTCTGAAACAGAATCCAAGACAAGGTATCTTATTGAGTAGTAAATATGACCTACGCCTACATAGATGGTGTGATGCTAATTGGGTTGGTTGCCTGCTGACCCGAAGATCTCTTACGGGTTGGATAATATTTCCTGGTGACTCTCCTATCTCCTGGAAAATGAAAAAATAACATATTGTGTCCAGATCGTCTGCTAAAGCTGAGTATCGCTCAATGGCTATGACTACTTGTGAATTAAAATGGTTGAAGGGAATTTTATCTAGTCTTAACGTGATACACACTACACCAATGTTACTGCATTGTGATAGTTAAGTTGCTCTACACATATCTCAGAATCTAATTTTTGTTCGTGACGCCATTATTCTCGAGGATATTAGTCCCAGTTTTGTTTCGACGAATGAGCAACTTGCAAATATTTTTACCAAGGCATTGGGAAAACAACAGTATTCTTTTCTACTTTGCAAGTTGGGCATTCGAGATCTTCATGCTCCAAGTTGAGTGAGGGTATTGTGATTATTGTAAGTCTGTATTATATATATGTTTTTAGTTAATAATATTGCATGAGATATAATTGGTTATATTGGGTAGGTATTGATTGTATTAGTGGATCTTGAACTGATCTATAGGAGAAAGTTTGGGAAAATATTGATGTATATATTTTAATCTTCTAATAAATAATGTTGTGGGGTATTTTGTCAGACCATTATCCATAAGAGGTTGTGATTTATGATAGTAGGCAAAGGTATTAATTGCGCTAGCAATATGTGGGTATGGGGGTTGAAGCGTTAAAGATCTGGAGCGGATATGTGAGGGAGGCAATTTTTTCTGTTCTGTGATTTGATTTTGCAGGTAAGGATAGGTCTTGTAGGGAGATCATGAAAATTGCTTGGTGGTGGATTGTTGGAGGCATTTACAACCTTCAGAAAGTCATCATATGGAGGAGTAGCTTATGGAAATGCAAGATTATAAATGAAGATGCGTTAGATGACTTTAAGTTGATGGAAGTGATAATGAAGCATTGTGTCTGCTGTTTTATTTGTTTGCTGTTCAGAACGGTTCAGTTTTAATGTCTTGAAAAGTTTGTGTATTTGTGGAGTAGTGATTCCTAAGTGGTTATTAAGACCTTATTTGTTTGGTGGGATAGGAAGGGATTGATTTGAATTTCTTTATTGTGTTTGTAATAGGGTTAGAGCACCCTTCAAGTATTCCTATTTATTTTATTCATAGTTGTTTTAAAAAAAATAAGAAAAATAACTATTATATAAACATCTTTTGAAAAACAAAATTTTGAATTATTAAAAAATAAACAAACTAATCTATTCAAATAAATGTAAATGATAATTCTTTTAGCATATATACTATATTAATTTTTTAATATATAAATTATACATTTATTTGCTTTTTATATATTAAGTGTGCATTGAAATTTAAGAAATTATATTTTTTTAGTTTAATTGTGAAATATATATATTAAATTTGGGGTCAAAAGTGCAAAGAGTACAAAAAAAAAAAAAACCTCCAAAAA
>Ga0209489_100444_pt1 | contig 76539 bp, 47 predicted proteins | sample SiratrowhiteBW_FD_187527 | JGI IMG/M metagenome (GOLD analysis project Ga0209489, IMG submission 187527) | Root nodule microbial communities of legume samples collected from California, USA - Siratro white BW (SPAdes) (version 2) | ecosystem: Host-associated > Plants > Roots > Nodule | place...
AAAGTTTTCAAAAAAAAAAAAAAAAAAAAAAAAAATCTCTATTGTATATCATTATAAATATTAGTTCTCTCTTTTGTGCTCTCTTGAATATGTGCTATCTATCTATGTTTTTGTAACTTTTCCATGTAATACTTTTGAGTTCATTATTATTATACCAAATGTTTTTAAATCGTTCGTTGGTCCACTGAATGATATTATACTTTCTCAAAAAAGTGTACCTTTTGCAAATGAATGCCGAATTAAAACATGGGCACCCAAACCCTTCACATCTTGCAAAATGACATTCATGGGCAAAGAGTACACGATAGCCATGAAAAAGGATTAAGACGATGACAATTTTAAAATTTGAATATACATTTTTGTTTATTTATGAACAAACCTTCAGAGCTGGTACACATCAAAATCTTTGATTTGATGACAAAAATTGCTGAACTTATAGCAACCAAGAAAAAGAAAAGAAAAAACTACAAATCCACCACTCGTATGCTTTCTTCGAGTTACCTGATTGGTGCAGAGAAGATTCTGTTGTACCAAACAGAATGAAGTATCATATGAAATATGTCATACCTGACAGGGTTCTTGTGCCAAAGGAAATGGTGCTGCACCTTTTTGACCCTCATCTGCAATCGAAGATACTCCTTTTCCGGGATAGAAAGGAGTATATTCTTCAAATTAGGAATATCCTTCTCCAGAACAATAACTGCAAAGGATTCCCAGTTCAAAACCTCAAAAAAGGGTGGCACAAAATTGTCAGATATTATAACCGGAACACATTCGTAGAAAATGGCTTCCACTACTCTTGGACTGTTCACTTCATAGCCTTTGGCACAAATGCAGTACTTGCTGCTTTTCATGTACTGAATGTAGTTCCTGTTGCCCTTTGACTTTGGTAATTTCCCAAAGATTTTCATGTCAGGGTCTTTGTTTTCCCAGTGCTGCAACAATATTGGCCTCACATATCCATGCATGCTCCCTGCAAAAAATGCCAGAGTTGTCCTCTTTGAAGCTGAATTACCGCCAAGATCCCTAGTGGGGATTTGAGCATTCCGGACATACGTTTCCGGAAGAGAAGCATCCTTCCCGAAAACAAATCCTTCTTTTACATCAGCATTACAAAGGGCCCTTATGCAGTTAGCCATTTCAACTTTAGTTTCTCCAGGGGCCTGCATAGTTCAGAAGTATTTTGTGTCATAAGATAATCGAGTACAAAATGTCTAATGGTATGTTAGTGATTCCAACATTTTAATACAGAAAGGAGTGGAATCCCAAAAAGCATACCCAGTCATGGCAACCAACGAGAAAATGATCAGCACCTCCAGTTCTGTTCCAGAAAGTATATTTCCCTGCAATCATTTCTACATAGTTATGCAGATATTGAACAAGGTTCTTATGACTATGAGAACCCTGCACATACAATGCTTCCTCTAGCATTCGAGAACTGAATGGTAAGTAAAACAAGTGGGCCTTCTTTGGGTCTTTAGTTACAAATCTATCATTGGCTTCCATTTGCTTCATAAACCATCCCTCAGAAGCATAAAGTCCTGTGAAAAATGGCGAGTGCATTATTGGCCTAGCTCCTTCCTTGTATACATACACTTTTAGAGTCCTTTCCATTAATTCGTAGCTCCTGAAATTTTACAGTCACAAGGCTATTTAAAGGTGAAATATTTAATAAAAATCAAGCGTCCTGCCACAGCATTGGACACTTCTTTTCCAGAATCACTAGTAATCTCTTCTACTATGAAGAACATGTGGTATTAGATCATTTTCCATGCATATGTAAAACATTGAGGACAGCCTTGGCTAAGAAAAATAAATAGCAGGAACCTCCTTAGCCCAATATTTTTATAATTAGCCAACTGAACAAATTTACCAAACATAATATTCCTGGTGAAGAACCAATAGATGTAGAAATGTTGAATTAGTGTGCTAAATTTTGTTTGAGATAACCAAGACAATGATATATATGAGAAAATGTTGTAACTGCAAAACAGACTGCACTTGCTTCATATGAATCTGAAGATACATGTTTTCTGAAATAGTCTGTCAGTGACAATTTTAGTTCACTTTGTCAACAAATATTCAATTTTGGAACTTCAGAGGCAATTTCACTTCTAGAGAATAGTTCTAACACATGCTTTCATTGAGGAGGGGGATTAATCAAATACTACCTCTTGAACATGGAAACATTATGAAAAATTGGACCATAAAAATTTGGATCCTTCTTTACAATTGGTGCATTTTCAATCTCTGATCTGACCTGCAGTAGCTCTTCATCAACAGCTGAAAACCACCTTGGTCTCTAAATAAAATTAAAAACACAAAAGAACACTGTAATATCAAAATGGCAAAATTTTCTAGTCATTATAATAAAACTGAAATTTCACATTTGACTTACATACCATAGCACGATACGAAGCCTGGCTTTGAAGTAATAACTTTTTCATTTCAAATACTGTTGTAACTTCTGGAATTGGTGTATGATAATCTTTACTCTCACTAGGCACACTGACCTTAGCATCACTTAGTGATGAACTAGCACTCTCTTCCTTTATGGAGTTAGTTATGTTGTCTTTCTGAAATAAAGATATGGTGGAATCATTTGATAACACTGCAGTTATAATATCTGTGCTCACATTAGTCGAAGAAAAATATGGACTTTCATATTTTTGTTCATGTGATGAAACGTTGTCTTCTTTGAAATGGTTTGGAGAGAAACTCAAGCCCGTAGTTTTGTTAAAACAGCAAGGTCCAAGATCTTCTGCCTGTTGTGTTTCAGATTCTCTGTCTGGTCGCATAATACTTTGGTCAAAGCCATCAAATCCTAAAGACATGTTTGATGTGTGTCCTGGTTCCAAGACAAAACTAGTTCTTGGAATGGTCTCATTTCCCCCAAAGATCAAAGTTTTATTGGCAATCTCAAAGGCATGGTCAACAGTAAAGTTTTCCGGATTGACAAGTGTCACATTGCTAACCAATTTGAATTTAGAGGGCACATCTGAAGACTTGAAAGTACTACTTCCTGGTGTTGGTATCTTGTCAGCAGAGAATAGAGAGACTAGAACAGTTCCATATGGAAACTCAAGGTACTGAAAAGTTAAGATGACCGCAAAGGTAACGCCAATAAGCCATAGCAATCTCTTTGTTTCCAGCTGAAACAAGGATAAAAATTCTTGACCCATTTAGCTGAAATTCTTCAACTATTTCCGTTGAAAAGAATGTTCATAGCACCTCTGCAGATAATACCGAAAAAACAATAATGTCACTGTTAAACGAAAAATATGCAAATTTTTGTTGTGGGCATCTCAACCAAATGCAACATAAATACAGAGAGCCATAGAAAAATTGACAAAAGCAAAAAGGGTAACCAAATTAAAGACTAGAGTAGAATTCACTTCTAGAAACAGATTTATCAATGCCCAAATGCTAATGAATATACTTTTTCCCCAGTTTACTCTACCTGAATAAAATTTTGGTTGTTTCAGGTGAAAAAAAGTTGTAGCAGTAACTAAGATGCAGATGGCCCAAGAAAAACATAGAAAATGAAAAAGGGAAGGTAATTGCCAACAGATCAACAACCAGGGTGGCACAAAGAAACCAACGGATTTCCTAATTTTGAAGCAAGAGCCAAAAAGATCAGATAAACACAACAAATGCAGTATCTTCCTAACACAAAACCAACCAAGATGTTATCTTACCTCTTACCAGACTGCAAACTAACAGTTTACAGCGACATGCAAACAAGAAAAGTTCAATTCTATTGACACCACCTATATAGCACGCAAATCCCAATTCAACCAACTACCGTTTTATCTCCCCAAGACACGAAATTAAGAAGAAAAGAGAAGATCAAAAGAAAGAAAAATAAGAAATCACTTGCAGGAACGCACTTAAAAATATGATAACCTCTTTGGATATAAGCACAAGAAATAGAAAATCCTGTGTTTACTTGATATTAACAAATGAACTATGGTTGCAAGATTTGTTCTTTTTCACTCATTCTTTTGCATGCAGCTTAGCAAACACCAAGGTGGGGGTGCGTGAAGAGTTATTTAACTTAGTATTAATGAAAAGTAAAACAAGAGTTAAATATTGACTTGGAACCTTACGTGACACAGACATCGATGTTGGGCGTTCCTTCAACGCTATTTCATTCACAGGTTGAGTTCTCCAAGTTGGAAACCATAAGAACGTGACTGAGTTTATATCCACAAGTTTCGAAGGGAAAACGGCAGAAGTAGTCATATTCTGGCACAACACCCATTAGCCACCGCACCAAGAATGCCACCAGAATTTCCAATCTCACATTTCGAAACAAAACAAGCCTCTCTCTCCTTATTGAATAAACTTTAATGTACAGCTGCAAACATCTTGTTTAGATTACATTTATTTTATTTTATAATATTCAATAAATTTTAATCAATAATACAAATATGTCAAAAGAAAGAAGGAGAAAATGTGTCCTTTAACATCAAAATTTACAAGTAAAAGGATTTTTGAAGAGAATTTACAATTATTTAGCTTTTATTACTTTATTAGCAACCTTCCAACTTGTTTTTGAAAAAAAAAAAAATGGTACCTATTTAAACTCACTATACAAGAATTGACGTTTGACTTTGTTGTGACTTGGGATATAAAAGTTCAAATTAACTCACTAACTCTGTAATGAAAAAACACTTAACTACAAATTTTATTCGGTATATTTAAATTTTTGTTACCGATAATAGTAGTAATAATAACATTTTATATATGTACTCGTTAAAAATACAAATATACGATAAAAATACACTTATAAATGCAGAAAAGTGAATTACAAAAAGTGAATAAATTTTGTGCTTATTTTAAACATATTATCATTTAATTACGTAAAGAATCATGATTTCTAAATATAATTTTAAATTTGGATTATAATAACTACCAAGAAAATGTTTGCGTGTAAACTATATAACTAATCCTATACATAAAAATAAAAGAAGTAGGCTTCAAATTTTATATCTATTTGTCAATCTTTGCTTATTGAGGATGTTCGTAGAATGGAAAAAATATTCCTACTTTTGAGAGCTTACTATCTACAACACATTCATAAATCAAAGATAAAACAAAGGAGTGAGTGTTTAACCATCTCTAAGAATATTTACTTTTATAGAAAGCTAAGAGAAATTTAGAATGTATCAAATTTAACTCACGTCAGTTTTAATATTAACTTTATTTTCAACAATGATCTTTTAGAATATAGTTTTGTATGGATCCACACTTTTATTTTAGAAATGTACTGGATAAACATATATTTTTTATAAAAGATAACAATTTTATCTCTTCAATGAATTCACTAATAACAATATTAGTAGGTAATTCATAAAAGGACAAAATATAGTCTTGGTTATTTCTAAAAGATATTTGACAATTGTCGAAATGGTCAATTAAGATATTTTTGTTTTACTTTGATGTTAACAAATATTATCAGGTTTTGGTTATCTAACAAGTTTATAACAAAATACAAAAGATTTATTTTCAAGCTTGTATGATTAATCAGAAGATAAATCTAAACACTATTTGAAATTTTGGGAGATGCGAGGCTTAGAAACCTAAGTGACGTCATTTTCATATGTTTAAAATCTTGGACAACACAAAAATTAATTGAGTCTCAAGAAGCATCACACACTAGTATTAAGACTAAGACAATCATGACATCAATGGATGACTTTCAAATATTGTAGTATATTCAAACAAATGAAAGATTGTCTTATTCAAAAAGTGAGACCTCATAGTTTTCAATGAATATTCTAACAAATCACAAACCTATTATTGAGCTTTAAATGCTCATCCTAATGTGTTAAGTACATTAATAGTAGTTAAAGAAATAAAAATTTACCCTTCACCAAACAAAAGATGCTTAACAAAAAATAGTGTCAGCATAAAGATAAACAAGTTTCCAAAAACTCTAACATAAAAGACAAAGCACAAGTACAATGGATCTTTTTTGTAACTTTTATAAATAGAAACTACGCTTTGAAAATTTGTTTGTCAAATCAACAAATGTTAAAATGTTCTAAACAAGCATATGTGATTTGTACATTCTTTCATTATTCAATCTCTAAGTGCTTAAAAACTATCGTTTACTAGATGGCATAAAGATAACTATATTTGTAAACCTTTCAAAAATGAGGCATGGAGATAGGATAGACTTTTTTTGTATTTTTGTTTTTGTTTTATGCCTTTTATTGGACCTTGTAATTATTTTCTAATTATTTTTGTATTGGTCCTTATATTTGTTTTTTATAATTCTTGTAATTATACAAATTTTAAATATTAGTTTTTAAGAGTACAAGGGTTCATAATATATATGACATTTTGTAGACTTTTGTTCTCACAATTTCTCATTTTAGAATTTCATTTTTTTGAGTGAGAATTCTTACTTAAGTTCTTCACTATAACTTTCGATTCTTCTCTTTGAAATTTCAATTTAAAATGGTGAATCTTCTTTAACAAATCAATTTCTCTTTATTATAATGTTAATGAAGGTAGATTGGAGTTTATTTATCTTTGATTTCTTCAGCACATTTTGTTTTCTTGATCCTTCGGTGGAAATTGTCGGAAACAATCCTGTATGAGGTTATTAAGTCATTCTTTTGTATCAAGAGCTTTGGAGTTCGATTTTTAAATGATAAGTAACTAATTTCTTAATTTTCTTTCTTACTTGTCTTGTTTTCAATTGCTTTGAGTTTTTTTTCCTTTCATTTATATGTGTCAAGGTTAACTTTGTTTTTTATTGGTTCAATTCATTTGTTCATCTTTTTTGAATCAATCCATATGTGTTTACGATTTTATACATGTGTGTTCCTATGCTTAAATTTGGTTTGGTCAACATCTTGGAGGTTGTATTTTTATCTTCAAAGTTTGTTTAGAATCATGTTTAGTTCCTTTACATGTTACTAATTCTATTAGAAGTAGTCCTTAAATGTTTTTGCAAATTTTACTCATATAAATCCATGAAAAACAAAAGTTATATGTGTTGGTTCTCCATGTTTGAGTTCGTAATTTGTTATAAATCGTTATCAAATTTCTAGCATAGGTTCTTATTTGTTAGAAGTATGTGTTGAAACTTGTCTCTTCATTTTCAATAAACATAATTTTTGTTTAAACAAGTTACACATATTTGTTGGATCGAGCGTATATAATTAAACTAAAAGTTATAGTCGTTACATGCATTCTTATAATTTCTTTTCATAACTTTATATGCATATGCAATCTTATTATTAATGGATATTGTTTCTTGATAAGCTAAACATAAACTGTCAATATCAGTATAAAAAATACCTTATTGTCAAAATGCTCTGACATGGAGCTTTTTGCCACATCATCAATGAGATGTGTGTGTGCCGTCTCATCAGAATTAGAATTGTACGAGTCCATATCCTCCCAGGTAGACATAAGACTCTTAATTTTTTAGAACTTCTTCTTATCTTTCTCTTCTTTTTCCTCAACCTAATTAGGCCATTATGATTTGAAGTGTCATGTCTTCTTGCACTCGTAGCAAATTATCCTCTCATTTTGCTCCTTGCCATCCTTAGTCTCAAACCTTATGTCCTTGCTCTTGTTCCCTTACTTTCTAAACATCCTCCTGATCTTCTTGGTTAGGATGGAAATCTCCTCATCATCAGACTCTATATCATCTGTTGTATTATTTATAACTTCAAAAGCTTTAGATGGTACACTTTTCTTACATTTATGTGAGATCTTAAACATAAGATTCTTTCCTTTGACAACATTATTTACATCATTCTACAAGACCTACTCATGAATTATCAGAATACCTACCAATTCTTCTAGGGCATGGCTTCAATATCTTTAAAAGTTCTTAGAGTAGTTTCTTGAGCTCTCCATCTTACAAAAAGAGTTCTAAGAAGTTTATCATTTACTTCATGTTGGCTAACAGCTCCCAATCTCAAACTGTTCAGGATGACTTGTAAATGAGAAATCATAGATTGTATAGACTTAAGGTCCTCCATTGAGAACATTTCATATTGACACCTCAACATTGTCAATTTATTTCTCTTTCCTCTTTAGAACCTTCATATGATAGGGCAAATGTATCCCACATTTCTTTAGTGTTCACCATAAATGCACCTTTGACATCTTTTCCTTAGATAAAGCAGACATTAGAATGTCCCTAGCTCTAGCATTCAACTAACACTTGCGTTGTTGTTCTTCATTCACGGATTCAATAGCAATTCTCCTGATTCATTAAGGAGAGTTGGTATACAAACTTTAATAATATGAGCTAACTCCATATCATTGTACTCGATGAAACCAATCATTATCATCTTGCACATCTCATGATTTTAACCTTTTAATAAGGTGGAGGATACATGACTTGTCCATTTGTCTCCATTGAGTTCTGTAGGATTGTGCCTCAAGAATTCTGATAAAGAACTAATTCATGAGGTTAGCTCTAATACTACTTATAGGAACAACTTGCTCTAAAGTGGAGTTGAATAGAGTCTCAATTCAAATCGCTATAAGGAAAACCACAAAGCAAGATCGTCCAATACAAGAATAGGTAATCATATATAAAACATTTTTATACTAGTTCAACCCTCTTGGGTTACATCTAATTCTCTCTTAAACAAACTATTCAAGAGGTTTCACTATTTTGTAAACGTTTATAAAGAGTACAAATCTCTCCAAGTTACAACGAGTACACAAACATCTCCAAGTTATCATGAATACAAAAATCTCTTCAGGTTATACTAATCTCAATCTCTCCTTGAGATCAAGACCACTCAAGATTAAAAGAAACACTCTGAAAAAGAAAATAGTGAAAGCTTACAAAGATTACTTCACAATTATAAATAATTACATAATGATTTCACATAACCCAACTATTTACACACTCTATAGAAGCAAATATACCAGTAAGGGAAAAGATCTATTACTCGTGCGATATTGTTGAGTTTTGTGCCTTAATAAGCTAATCAATTCTAAATAGAATTGGTCCTCTGAATTTAATCATTAATAAATTCTAGAGCATCACAATTTGAATTTCGAAGAACCTCAAGAAAATAATTCCAAGACGTTGAACATATAAACAACTGTAAATGATTTGAACAAACGCAGAACGTTAATCATTGACCCAACTCTAAATGAGAACAATTTTAAATTGTTTTCATTTTTATATTCCTGAAACTAAATACAAAATGAAATCATGGATATTAATAAAGTGAATAAAACAAATCAGCTGCGGTATTTTTACGTTAGCAGCTTTTTAGAGTTTTGAGAAAAGAATTCTTTAAACAGAGCATAAGCAATCATTGATTTGATCAAATAGATTCCAAGTAAATATGTATCTGCAATTAATTTACTGTGAGCAAGACTTGATAAAAACGTGGACCAAGACATTCAAAACACAAACTTTTTCTTTATGCATAAAACACTGCAGAACGTTAGTAATCCAGTTTCATTAAAAATTGATTTCAATGTGATTGCAAATAACTGCAATTACACTAAGAAAAATCCTTGAAATACAAAAGCGTGAACTGTCGAATAAGAACTTTCCTTATGTAGAGAAATAACACAATCACGTTGACAGGAAGGTAAAAACAAATCTGCAGAATGTTGGTTAAAAACAAATTGATTTTATCAAATTTAAATTATTTTCAAATGTATATATGCAATTGATTATAGATTATATTTGGATAAATATTTAACTTGTTATACAACTAATCTATCAAGACAATTAAGACAATTCCAGCCCTTGTGAGAAAAAGAGAGCACGTTAATATGAAAATTAATCTGAAAATTTTTCAAATTAATTTCAAAACAGTTTTATATCGTAAGCCTTTGATTGCAGAAAAGGATTTATCTAATTAAGAAACAAATCAATCACTTTTAAAAAAGATAAAGTTTATATCAACTTTAGGCATTTTCGAAAACAAGAGTCACTTTAATTTTAAATAAATTGAAAAAGTGTTTCAATTTCTAGAAATTATTTTTGAAGTAAATTAATTAAGGTTAGAGATAAAATTAATTTAATGAAAAATGAATCAAATTAAAGCAAAAAAATTTTAGAGAACATAAGAGGACTTCCTACTACAGGCAAAGAGAAGATCATATAAATTGTTTAGCACTTATCCATTTATATATTGAGTGTTGACATGTCAAGAAAACTTGACCTTCTAATCTATGTTTGACTTAGAGAGTCTAACTCTTAATTCGTCTAATGTTTTCAAATCATTATTCATTGTACATATTCTTGCTGACTAAAGAATTGTTTACGTTGTTGTACATGACACTGAGAATGTCAAATTATCATTAAATTCTTTTTAGATGATTAGATTATCATAAAGAACTTTTAGATCATCTAATACACTACTTACACCATTGTGGAGTCGTCTGATCCAACAATATTTGTTTCTTGATTTTGGAATTGAAATTAGAAAAATAATTTGAGTTACTTCTTAATTTGCATTTGAAAATAACAAATTAATAGTCTGATAAACAGATAAAAAATCAAATAAAGAAAAGAGATGCAAAAAAATATAGACTTATATTTCAGTTGAGAATTTTTAATGCCTAGTTTGTTCATTCTTGTTATTTTGAAACATTTTGTTTTTGGCTTACTTTGATTTTAGTCTAAAAAGAAATTGAGGTTGAGATAAACCAAGGGACAAATAAATTGAATTTTGAAAACATCACGAAAAGATTAACCCTTATTAAAAACTCTATGGGAAACAACTCTTTAAAAATTTTAGTGTAATTAATTTTGGAATCAAGATTGATTATGATAGCACATAGACAAATAATACAACAATAACACTATATGAAACATAGAGAAAGATGTTGGATCAAACACTTATCATTAGGAAAAAAGCTATAGCTCATAGTCAGGGCGTAACTCTTTCTATTTAAGAGCATAACAACACGCTTTACCTTTATTACAGAACAATTGATGCACTTTGCAACAATCTCCCCCTTAGCAATTGTCCCACTAAGAATCAAACTCTTAAATTGTGACCTAACCCACCTAGTCTACACCACATGACGATTGTGCAACCAATAACAATCTCCCCTTGAATAGTTACCTTCCTTGAGAATCAAACTTGTGACCTTGGCTCTAATACCAAATGTTGGATTGAGTGTTTATCACTAGGCCAAAATCTATAACTCATAGTCATTACACAATTGTTTCTGTTTAAGAGTGTAATAACCCATGTACCACGATTCAAGTGTGACTTGATCCATTTGGCCTCTGTCATGGGACAACATAGCTGATGAATCATTCCTGTCCCTAAAGGATCTACTGATCTGACTGACCTAAGAGCAACTACAATGTCTTATACAGAAATACCCTAAAACATGGACCTTGTAGGACTTCCATCTAGTCACGATACTCAATTTGACAAGTGCTCAAACTAGTGACCTACGAAAAGCCTCATTCAAATGTTGTAAGCGGACCTTTATAAAGCTTCATGCAGTGTAACATTTATACTTATACATCGTAGTATTTAAGACGACATTCATTGTGGTGTTTCTCATGTGTGTCTTTTTGTTCTTTCCCCAATTGCATATAGGTTCATATGCTTGGTGTAGAGAACCTCCATCTCAAGGAAACTTTCGATGCCTATGGTGCACTCCTCCATTTTTCCATCATCAAGCAAGATAAATCCCTAAGGAAAGTTAAAAAATGACGATATGACTCGTTGTTGGGTTTTAATCCAAACCTCTTTCGCCAACTTCTCCAACAACTCCTGTGGCTTTTTCTTCAAATGATGAAGACCTCGAATAAGGTCATCTTTTGACGCTCCTTAAGGGTAAAGATGATCAAAGTTTAAATGATGAGTCATAACTCTCGATTTTGTTGCAATTATCTAGCCTAAATGTATTTCATTAGAGTTTTTTTTTTGTTCTCATTTTATATTTTTAGAGCATATTGGTAGTTTCTTTAGAATGCTAGACTTTTTTTTTTACAAAAACATCATAAAAATTTCATTTTACAACTTATATTTTGTTTGAACCGTCTAACGAGTGCTTTGATCAATTGAAGGAATATTTTCTAAATTAGACTTTGATCTTAGAAGTGTAAAGGAAAATATTGATGCCATGAAAATTGGAAAAGTTGAGTTAAAAATAAAAAATTTTAGGAAATCTGGCATTAGCCTGTTAATAGTTCCTAGTAAACCTGAATTAGATGGTCAATGTTGTGTTGAAAGAAGAAGCTGGTTACTTTTGTTAGTTTTAGAATTGGTTTTGTGGGCTCAATGATGATAAAGATTAAAGCCCATTTGTTTGTAAAGCTTTACGACTTCTATAAATAGAATTAGTTGACACATCTAAGAGGAGAACGTAGAGTAGTAGTTTAGTTTATAGATTAGTTTTTAGATTTTTAGTTGAGTGAAATTAGTTTTTTTTTTTTTCGTTTCATGCTCTTCTTCTTCTTTACATGCTCTTGTCACTTCTCAATTTTTTCTAGTTATCGCAATTCAACTTTCTTTTAATTTTATTCTAATCGTTCAATGAAATTTACAGTTTATGTTCTTCATTTATGAAATTTCTTTTAGGTTTTATCAATTTCAATTCATTAATACTAATTTTTGTTTTTAGATTTGAGAATTGTGAAAACTAATCGATTGGTCATATGTTCTTCACATTCATAGAAATCAGAAATGATTTTCTTGCATATAAGAATGAAGAGAAGTTTATCAAAGTGCATAGAAATTAAGTTTGTGTTTTTTGGGTTTCAAGTTTTATAACTTTGTTCTTCATTGTTTTATATTTTTGCTTTTTAATTCTATGCCTGCTAGTTAGCCTTATGATTCCAACATTTTAATTATAGATTACAATTTACATTTTCTTCAATTTCAATTCTTCTATTTATATTTCTCCCAATTTACATCTTCAACAATTTTACTTCTCACACACTTTTAATTCTGCAATTTACATTTCAATATTTTGACCTTACATTCAATATTGTCTTTAATGTTCTATATTTTTACATTTTAATCAATTTACATTCCACCAATTTCAATTCCTATACTTTTAATTCACTACCCATGCGATGTTCATCATTATTTTACTCAGTAGATGATTTATGTTTCAGACATAACCATTATGTATGGGTAATTTTCTTTCAGTAAGTCATAGTAGTTCAATTATTTGTTCTTTTTATTTTAGTTTAGGCATAGATATCATTCAAGTTCATTTTATACCAAGCATTTAATTCATGTTTGCATTTATCATTTATAACATGCTATGCTTTCTTATTTTTCTTTCCTATACTATGTGTTTCACCATTTATTTTTTTTACCCGTTCACATTTAGTTTAGAATACCTTGTTAGCATTAGTCTAAGTTTTGCTATGATTTTGATTTTTGAATTTTTCTTAATCTCCAATTTGTAATTTGTGAAAGAAAGAAATAATGATTAATGGAATCAATCAATTTGAGTTCTTTGGATTCTACCTAGGTTGACCCTTTACTATATTAGGGAAAACTTAGCTTTATCTGAATCGTGATGTGACTAAATGTTTGTTAAGGAGTTGTTCAATTTTAAAGGAAGAGGAGATGTTAAGTTAAGGGTGAGCTAAGCTAAATATCATTTAAAGGAGGAACAACTTCTTGAAAAGCCAGATGAAGAGGAAAAAAAGGTTTTTCTTCTCTTTTCTTTGTAATAATATTGTAATAGATTGAAGTATAAAGTTTGAATTTATTTATGTGTTTTTTTTTTTTGTTTGAAAAAAGTGTGAGGTGGGGTGAATTGGTTTTGAATTTGAAAAGATTACCCTTTTCTTTATGTGCTTTGAAAAACTGTTGTTATTATAAAATTGGTTGCAATTGAGATTAGCAATAACAAGATAAAATAGATTGAGTAAGAGAGAGATCACATAAGAAATTATATTGGTTCATATCACAAATGATCCTATATCTACTCCCAACTATTCAACTTTAGAATAATTGGAATTTACTATCTTTTTATGTTTTATACAACATGCCAAACATATATAAGAAAAAAAAAACACGAGATTTATTCCTAAATACAATAAAGAGGATATGTCCTACCCTTGGATCACTCTAAAAGGAAACCAACATATTCAATTCTTGAATACTCAAGAGGAAACAAACTAGAAATACTTCAACAACTTGGAAAAAGAAAGATTTTACCAGAAAACACCACAACAAAAGCAACACAAGAGAATTTAATTGCACTACACGACCTTCTTAAAAGATTTATTGAACAATCTTGAAAACACTCTTTTAGTAAATGAAAACAACTTGATATGATATCAATAAACGTTGTAATATCTTTTTTCAAAGCAATATAATATGTGTAAAAGAGTAAATAAAATGTTCTGTTTATGGAGTTTTGAAAATGTTAAACCTTTTTAGATGTATTTAATCCATTATCTTAGTTTTGTAATCGATTATTCTCAGTTAAATTTGAAAATCAATTAAAATGCTATTTGATTTAATATGTTATTTTATGTTTTAATCGATTATTTTAACTTTTCATTTATTTCAGAAAACAACTTAAAAGAAAGCTAATTGATCACTAAAGAAGTTAATTAATTATCTTTTCAAACACATTTTTTTCTCTCTATTTTAATTAGTTAACAAACAGATCATAGATTATCCTGTTCTGAAACATATTAAGAGTAGTTTAATTAATTACATAAAACCTAGATCAATTAGAATGAACTTAAAACCTTTTTCACATGTTTAAACCTTTTTTGAAAACAATTTTCTATTAGTTAATTTTAGGATTGGTTGTGTGCTAAACTAAAACTTTTGTGACTACCTTGTTTGCAAGACTTCCAAATACATACAATGAACATTGTAGCACACAATACATCTTCAAACATCATCATCAAAACAACTTCTAAATAGGATTGACTTTGTAGTTCAAGTCCAACATATTCTTCACTCTTTTCACTATAGCATGCATGAACCTAAATAAGGTTACATCTCCCTGATATATTCAAATATGATGAAATTTTTATTCAACGGTAAAGTTTGAAATCCTATCAAACTTATGTTAATACATTGCATATCTATTTTTGCATGGTTTCAAAAAATTTTTTGCAAAAAATTGACCTGTTAATTTTTTTTTGTAAAAATCTTCATGTTTAAACTTTATTGTTTTAAGCACCTTCAAAAATGGGTAAATTGTCATAGTAAAGTTTATGGAAATCATCCAGCCTCAAAACCAATTGGTAAAAGTATAGAAGAAGATGAAGCCTCATGGATCAAGACTTGACAATTGAAGAGTAGAATACTAAAATTTTCTTCCTTCTTCTTAGTCTTCTACATATTGTATAGGTATGGTTTCTTTTGTAATTGTTGTAGGTTTTTGTAGAGATATATGTGGGCTTCCTTAGGACCTTAATTGGGCCTTGATTTGGGCTTGAAAAATTAGCTAAAGAACCTTAGAAGTCATGCTTAAATTTAGCCCAACATATGAGGATAAGAACGTGAAGAGTAGAAGTCCCACATCACCTAGAATAGGCCAATTTAGTGCAAAATGGCAAGGTCCATGTTTGGCTAGGTAGGGCTCAAAAGTTACACTCATTTGTAGTTTCATTTTAACTTCAATTTAAGTCCCATATTCCCTAGATCATGAAGTGCATGAGCCTTATCCATCTATAAATAAAACCCCTTGTCCTCTTTTGTAACTCACATTTTGATTGTATGAGAACTAATTTGCTAAATTCTTGTCTTCTTATTCTCCTAAGGTCTTAAATGGGAGCAATCATCTCCTCATTCTCTCTAATGAACCTTCCTTGGGAGAGGAAAATCTGAGCTTCTTTTGAAGCTTCAAAAATTTGATATTTTTCATTTTTCACTGCTTGGGGAGAAGGGTGCTTTTCCATCAAAAGTTCAATAGATCCTTGATGCATTGGATTAATTGTTGTTAAACAACAAAATACAAGAATGAATATGCCTCATCTGTAAGGTGATAATTTTCAAATAGGTCATGTGACATGCAAGTGTTTGTCTAACAGGTGATATAACACATTGTGTTCTCTTACATTGTCAGATAAGCAAAGTCTTAGTCAAACAATACACACACATGCAAGCTTGAAGGTGAAGACTTGGGTTGAAGTTATTTATCTAGTAGAAAAGAATTTATAATACTCTTTCTCAACACTATATATAAAGAAATCATCTCCATTTAAAGAAGATATACAAGTTATCTAGAGTTGTCAAAACATTGTCAAACATTGAGTAATAAAAGCTTTGTATGCCCCTTCACAAGATCATTATTTATGTTCATTTAACAAAATAAAAGAGTGTATAAACCTTATATCTAATGCATCTTATATGTCTATTAAGCAAAACCTCATGATTGTTTAATTAACCCTTTCTTTATAAAACCCTTTAGCCATTAGTGATTGTGTTTAAAAAATTATTCAAGTCATGCCAAGAGTGAGTAGGTTGCAAAAATACTTGGGTTTTCTAGTCAAGAGTGAATGTATTCCAAAAAATACTTTGTGTTGTTAGTTAGGAGTGAGTGAGTCTTCAAACAATACTTGGGTTATCTAACTAGGAATGGTTGAGTTCTAAATAATAATCTATTGTATCTTCATAGTGTTAGTCTGCTTAGTGAAACTTGATTAGTTGATTAAGAATTGAACGTACTCTCCTTTCACAGGCCAATGAACTAGTAGAAAATCTCTAGCATAAGTCCTTCTTTTCTTTAATATAAATTAAAGTGCATGTTACTAAATTTACTTTAACAAAAGATTAAGAGCTTTTACAAACTAAGTCTTAAAAAAATTTAGAGAAATTGTTGTCAAATTAAAACATCGTGTTTGTCTACATTGTATCAAACACAACTTTGTGAAAACATAAAAAGTTTTAATACCTAATTCAACCCTCCTTTCTTGTGTATTTGACATGTTTTTCACAACTCCTTGTTCTCTCATCAATCTACTTAACAAAGCAGAGTAGTTTCTTTTAGAGGTTTCTTTTTTTAAATCCTTCATGTTTCTTAAGAAGTTATGGAACACAAATGAAGAAGATTGAAGGAGATTATTCAAAATGTTATAGATTAAGAATCTAAAAAGCTTAGAGACGTGATTCTTGGATCCGCACTCATGCAATATGGTCTTGTTGCATATTTGTTTCCACATCTTGACTTCATTTATCGTGAGCTACTAGCAATTAGTTTGCCTACAAGTTCTTCCTTGAAGTTCACCTTATACAACACCTCCTCAATGATGCCTCTAGCTTGGTAGCCTACATCCCAACCTTAATAGTATTAGTTTGGTATTCTTTCACATCTAGTGACTTTACTAATGGTATGTTGATTGACAACCATTATACAATTAATAAATTTGGATTGTATTTCCCTTTTCAAGTAGTTTTAGCTAACAAAAATGTCATTTTAGTCAAGAAAGAGGTTGTGAAACTTCATTTCTCTTAATTCGTCAAAACTATCACTAGTGCAAAGCCAAAGTTCAAATCATTTAAAAATAAAAATTGAACAAATATTTTTTGAAGAACTAAGGAAAAAAATGAACTTTTTAAGAGCTTTGCATAGTGAAAAAGACATCTTCTTTGAGCTATTGATCAATGATCATGAACATACTCTTAGAGGTACAAATCAATTATCATAAAATTAAGATCATAGATTAATGAAATACACCCTCGTCACCTTAGTCATAGAATAAAGAGGACAATGATACAAAGGGTTGATCAAGAGCTTTCGAGAAGATTAGACCCATCTGAGTCTATTTGGACCTCCCACCAGATGTTCGGACCCGAATGCAACCTTGAAGAGATCACTTTGGAGATTATGAAGCATCAAGATGAAGTTCTTTACTTGTACAAATGTTTAGAATAGCTTAGAATAATTTGGGCTTTGTATTTAGGCCAAGAAGAATAAGGTTTGGGCCTTATATTTGGGGTATGAGTAGAATATAGTTAGAATATGATAGTAGAGTCTATCTAGGGTTGCATTTGGGCTTCCTAAAGCGTAATGCAAACCCTAGAATGTCCAAGGCTTGAAGTTAGTCCACAAGGAGCTTCACACCAAGAAAGGAACATATGAAACATGTGCTAAATGTGAAAAAGAGGCATGGGAAGTGTGAAGGCCGCACACATATCATGCTCTCATTGGCTCTTCTAGATCTAAGGTTTTATTTTTGAATTTGAATTTTCTGAATTTAGCTTCACTTTGGGATGAACCTAGCACTATAAATAAGTGTCTTTTATCATGGAATTAATAGAGAAATGTTGTCCAAATTCAACTTCACTTGTTCTTGTGATCACCCCTAGGTTAGCTCCTTTTTTGAGTTTAGCCTAGGCACGTTGTGAGAGTTGTTCTCACCTCTCTCATTTATCCTTTTTTCTTTAGATCACTTTATCCAATCCGTGAATTATACACTACATTCATTACTTCTGCAGCCTCCTCCATATTCCATTCTATTTGAAACTCCAAATGAAGTAAGAAGCCAAGGCTGATTTGCCAAGCCGTCTCCTTTAACTCACTCCAATTGAAAATATCTAATTTTGTAACATCATTTTGCCTTTGTCTCCACCAAGACATGACATATTCTTGAAAACTTGAAGTAGCCATGGATAATCTTCTATAATTTTCTACTTGGAGGTATTCAAAAAGTTTCTCAACCTTCATTTCTCATCCTAAATATTCCCCAATATTATTATGTCCGTAGAAAGTAGGGAGGTTTATATCAGTCTCTGTAGAATGGAAATTACTTATAGGCTTATGATTATATTCAGGGAATGGTTGATTATTATAGCAAGAATTAATACACACACCTTCTTCTCTAAATGCTTTTCAAATCAGATTTGTTCTCGCTTGATGCATTGCGACTATGATGAGGAGAATGCCTAGACATCTTGAGTTTTGTATAGAAGGTTTTGCAAAAGAAGAAAGAATTAATTTGAGCAAAATAGGGGTGATTCCAAGAAAAGGGAGGTATGTCACTTGGACAACTTAACTATTAGGCCTTTCCTAGTAAGAACCTTACCCCAATGTAGACAAATCTTTTTTCTTAATAAAAATCACTTAAATACAAACGAAGGCGACTCACATTACAAACGTTAAATCCCAAGTTATCAACTAGTCATGATAAAACAAAATAAAAGAAATTAAATGACAATGTTTAAAAAGTAAAACTAGAAGATCCTAAGGTGAGGCTTATTGGTATATTGGGCCTTTGAGACACACTCACCGTCTAATCGAGTTATTAAACCACTAATTGAAAAAGTTTATGCGAATACAACTCAAAGAAAATACAATCACTCTTTGTACAAAAATTTAAAACTATGTTAAGAAATTTTGCTCTCCAAGCCACTCCTCTTCAATGATAGAAACCAACTTTGACTCCTTCCTTGATTTGGAGTTTCACATTGAATAGAGTATCGAGGAGGCAATGGAAGTAATGAATGTAGTGTATAATTCACGGATTGGATGAAGTAATCTAGAAGAAAAAGGAGATGTGAGAGAGGTGAGGCAAACTTTTACAAAGTACCTAGGTTAAACTAAAAAGAGGAGCTAACCTAGAGGTGATCACAAGAATAAGTGAAGCTGAATTTGGATAGCATATCTCTACTCATTCCACGATGAAAATACAATAGGCTAGCGCACTTATTTATAATGCTAGGGTCAAGCCAAAGTGGAGCCAAATTCACAAAATTCAAATTCAAAAATAAAACACTAGATCTATAAGAGCCAATGAGAGCATGACATGTGGCCTTCACATTTCCCATGCCTCTTCTTCACATTTAGCACATGTTTAATATGTTCCTTGCTTTGTATGCAACTCCTTGTGCACCAACTATCATATTCTAACCCTATTCTACCCATAACCCAAATACAAGGCCCAAGCCTTATTTTTCTTGGCCCAATAGAAGGCCCGAATTATTCTAAGTTATTCTAATCATTTATACAAGTAAAGGACTTCATCTTGATGTTCCATAATCTTCAGAGTGATCTCTTCAAGGTTGCATTTAGACCTGAACAACTGGTGGGAGGCCCAAACAGGTTCAAATGAGCTCAATCTTCTGGAAGGTTCTTGATCAACCCTTTGTTTATCCTCTTTATTCTAGGACTAAGGTGGTGGGAGTGTATTCCATCTTAGATTGTACCCTTATTTTAATGATATTCATTATTTGTTTTCTTCTTGGTGTGAGGTAAATTTTTTTTAAGTGAACTTGCTCCATTTCTTTTTTCTTTTCTAGATTTTTTATTCTTAATCTCTTAAGATAGGATTTCACAACTAGTTACGAATTATTGTAAAATTTAAGATTGTGTATTGTATATTTTTCTTGTTTATACTTAGAGCCTCTTGTAAAACTTGAAAAATAGTGTATTAGCTAATTAGGGATATTAAACAAATATGATATTTTTATGAGAGTGAATAAAGTATATTTTATTTTGTTCTCATCTCCTATTTTTCAACTGTGCATTTGATATTTATATTGTTTTGAAATTTAAAGGACTTTAACTAGAATAACATAAAAAAGATTATATCACTAGTAGAAAAATGGCCTTTATCGTCGGTTCTGAGAGGCCTTTATCGTCAGGTCTCGAACCAACGTTGACCCAGGAGACGTTAAAAATGACGTCGATTAAACAACCGACATGGGAAAAATCATCACCACGTCGATTAAGGCCAAGAAATCGACGTGGTGCTATATGTACTCTGTTACGTCGGTTGGAAGCCCCACAACCGACGTAATAGGGTTGTTTTTTTAAAAAAAACTTCAGAATTTTCTAGAATCGCTTTGATAAATCTTCAATACATACAAAGAAAAACCACGACAATTTCCAGAACTTTTTGGAAAGTATAAATAGATGAAATAGTAGGCTAAAATCTAAAAAATTGAAAAAAAATACAAAAAAATTAAAAAAATAGGGTAAACAATGGAATTTTGGATTTTTTTTTCGGAATCTCCTTTGGGCATGGCCGAGGAGCTTTGTTATGCAATTTCGAGAAACTTTCATTTTTGAAGCGTCTCAATCCGAGCTTTCTATCAAAAGTTAGGGTCATTTGAAGTTTTTTCGTCCAAAAAATTTTGAAACCCTAAATCTATGATACAAACATCCAGAAAGCATTCCAAGCATAAGAAAACATACCTATTGTAGATGGTGAGCACAAAACCAGTAAACGAAAATCAACCCAAACGAAATCTATCAAAACCAGAAAATGCAAAATGGAGTGAATGAAACCACAAAAGACAATGAGAGATAGGCGAGAACAACACCCGAGGGAGAACACCACGTACCAATGAGAACATGAACAAGAAAGCGAGACAAAATGCAAGAGAGAATGCGTGAGAGAGAAAATGACAACGTGAGCGAGAGAGAACTCTGAAGAAGTAGCGCACACAAGAGTGAAAATGAGAGAGGGAGGCAAAGTGTAAAAGTAAAAAAAAGTGAAGTTGAAAGCACCACGTCGGTTCTGGGCTTCTAACCTACGTGGTGCATGGCCTGAAATTCCCAATTTTAATTATGATGGCCCATCACGTCGGTTAGAAGCCCAGAACCTTCGTGATACAAATCCTAATTTCACCCAGCTTTTTTCTCAATTTACTCAGCGTGACCATGACGTTGGTTGGAGTCCCATAACCGTCGTCATGGTTGGACACACCACGTCGGTTTGTAGCTCCTATCCGACGTGGTGGTCACCCGCTATTTGAAAATTTTTAAATTTTGAATTTTTATTTTTTACTGATATATCCATGACGGTTGTTTTGTTTAACCGACGTTGTGTACACATCACAACGTCGGTTTTGGTCTAACCGACGTTATGAATGTTGATTTATTTACAAAGATACCACCATGTTTTTTACAACGTCAATTTTTGATTTAACCGACATTATATTGACAACGTAGAAGTCCTTTTTCCTACTAGTGTATAAAATATAAATAAAAATTTTGGTTGTAATTTGACTTTCTAAGTTGTTTACTTAACTAAGTTCGTGATGATCAGGATATATAAGGCAATTTGTAAGAATTCATTGGAAGATTTTGATCAATTAACATACAAAATTTTCGTAATACATGTTTGCCTCTTCTTTTTCTTTCTTCGCAAGGTGCATCTTACGGACACCACAAGAAATTATTAATCCCAGAATTGTTGAACATATAATTCTGTACAAAAAAGTTGACATTTTCAGGTTTCTATTACTTCCTTTTGTTGTTTATAGAGGCGTCCCCACACTTCCACAACTATACCTCTAAAATATTGGCTTGACGTGGCACAAAGGTATTTTAAGTAGCGTCAAACCTTACAACTTGACTAATAGAGTAGATAACTAAAAAATAGTCGAATCTCATCCAAATGTATCTTTGAAATACAAAAGAAAACGATGCATTAGTCGGAGTGATATACAAGTCTACCTAACAATACGTACTTTAGTTGGATAATTATCAATAAGAAAATTCACAGCCAAAAACATTAAAAAAAAAATAGAAGAAAAAGGAAGGTGAGATAATTTGTGCATGAAGAAAAAAACCAAGATATGTAGAAAAACAAATAATAAGTATGAATAGGAGAAAATTATATTGTGTTGCAGGATGATGCACCCTTTTGTCGTCACTGATTTCAAGATATTCTTAATTAATTGTAGATACTTTCATTGCATAAACCAACAAACAGATGAACCTTCCTGTTGGGGACCGTAAAACTATAATTAAAAGCCAAGATTGAAAACTTTCTCGTTGTCTGCATTCATCAGATACTGATAGATATAGTAGCTCTAAATATGATTTGCCAAATATGCATTTTTCTACCCAGGTATCTTAATTAATATTAGGGGAGACTAAACGTAACAAAACCAGAGAATCACTAGTGGCATGATCTAAATTTTCACAAGCATGCCTTTCAAGAACCATCTTCTAGTGTTCATCATGATGGTTCTATCTTCCATTTCTAATGTTCAAGCACAATACAATGACACAGATACCATGCCAGATTTTCCTCAACCTGTTCGTCCGAGCAAGATGGTTGTAATAGTGGGCTTCTCAATATTGTTCACTATATCTTTTCTCTTACTTGTCTACATAAGGTTCCGCAGAATCATCCCTCTTGAGCTTGTCAACAGAAGAAGCCATCATTCACCCAATTTTCAAGCCCTAACTCAGTCAAGATCAAGGCATTCAGGGATAGACAGACAAGTGATTGAAGCACTCCCATTTTTTATGTTCTCTTCCCTTAAGGGTTCTAAACAAGGCCTAGAGTGCACGGTTTGCTTGTCACTGTTTGAGGACAACGAGATTCTTAGGCTCTTGCCAAAGTGCAAACATGCTTTCCACATGAATTGCATTGACAAGTGGTTTGAAAGTCACTCTACATGTCCTCTTTGTAGGAACAATATTGACCCCTTAGACATCAAGGACTTCACCTCCTCAATCAGTTCAAGGTCCCTAAGAGTTCCTTCAAATTTAACCGAGGACACTAACCTTGAAATCTTTGTTCACAGGGAACCGTCCCATCAAGGGTCGTCATCATCTAGGTTTAACATGGGAAGCAGGTTTTGGAATTTGGGCAGGAGCAACAAAAAAAAGTTTCTCGTTGACCAAGAGGGTTACGGAACAAATGGGACACACGTGCACAAGTTCTATCACAAAATTGTTGTCTCTGATGTTTTTAGAAGAAGCAGGTGGAGTGATCTTAACTCCTCGGACATGTTATCATTGAAGAGTGAGATGATTCATCACGTTTCAACAGGAAGATTCTCTCCCTCAAATGAAATTTTTTGTGGCAATTCGAGGCTTTCCTCTATTTTCATTGAGGATGAAAGTTCATTCACGTTATTGAATACAGCTGAGAAGAGATCTATGTCTGATATTGCTCATGTTCCAAGGTTCATAGAAACACGCAAGCAGAATAGAATGGAACCAAGTGAGGCATCAAGTGGGAATAACGAGAGGGAAGAGAGGACGAAGAGGATTTGGTTGGGAATTGCTCAACGAACAGTGCAATGGTTTGCAGGACAAGGAAGAAACTCAACAGATTTAGAGCTGAAACATTTAGCTTCGGATGTTTGATCGTGGAATTAGGACAACTTTGTAACCAGTGAGTGTAAACTTTACTTTGTGGTTTTAATTGAAGATATATATACACAGATAAACTAAGGTCAAATTGCGTAACTACTTATTATATAATTATTTGTGTATAGGTTATTATTTGTAATAATCAAAGAAGAAATAGAATTTCTCTCTCTCTCTCCATATATAATTAATTATTACATTGAAGATACTCAAGAACGGTTTCCAATATCAGAAAAACGAGTTAAACGGTAACTTTTTGATAACTTTCAGACTTATGATAATGAAAGCGTTTTGTTGCTGTATTACTCAACCATTACGAATCATTAAATAATAATTAATTTAGAGACCAAAAATAATCAATTACTGTATTAATTAATTTGGAGATCAAAAATAAAAAATCATTAATTAATAACTAATTTAGAGATTAAAAATAATTAATCACTATATTAAGTAATTTAAAGATAAAAAATAATTAATCATTATATTAATTAATTTAAACATTATTTTAGAGACTAAAAATTATTGGTATCTAATTTCTATTTTTTAAATAAACAATAATTAATTTAAACATATATTTCAATCTTTTAATGTTAGTTAAATATAAACTTAAATTAATAATAAATTTAAAATATTATTTAAATTAAAAATTTTGTAAATTAATTAAATTTGAATATTCAAATCACCATCCTTGTTGTGAAGTTGAATAATATTTTCTTGGTTAAAATTGGAAGAGAGTGTCTTTATTCTTATAGAAAAATGAAAAATCTAAGTAAATTAATTGTGTTCCTCTTATTCTTGACTATTATCCGTTCTTCTTGCTCACTTTCTCATCTTTATCTTCTTATTCACGCTTTTATTCTTGTTCATCTTCCTGATTCTCTCAGTCCACTATTACTATTAATATTGTCACTGATACGTGAATGATAACTCTCACATTCTCCTGTCCCTCAAAGGAAGCTTTTCTCACTCTATGCGACTTTTCTTGTTCTCTGTCTCATGCTTGCGACTTGTACTATTATCGAACATAAGGATTTGAATTTAACCTTAGTTATCACGGACTTCAATTTGTTCTTACAATCGGGTATGGTTTTCTTTTTCTTCTTGAAGCAGTGGCGCTAGCACTAGCGAGAACGATAATCCTCCAAATGAAGTCGCCGCCGTTGACGACTATGACAATAATCAGGTAATTCTTAATCATGATCTATGTATCTTCATATGCTACGTTCTCTAATTTCATCTCATGTACTACATTTTCGTATTTTATTTTGCGCTAGGGTTCTTCACTGTGTTTCGTAGGTAAATCCGTTTGCTACTAGTTTGGATATCGCTTCCTGAACTGCATTTTGGTATTTTTGTTTGCTATCAGGATTTTGTCTCTTTCACTATGTATCTGTCCTTTGAAGTGTGGTTTTCACATGTCTTATGTTTTTTAACTGTTTGGTGGCTGTAAGATGAGAGTAATGTTGATCCTCAAGTTAGCAAGCTTGAGAAGGCCGTATTGAGAGAAATGCAACAACTAAGAAAACAAAAGATTTAGAAGATATGGGATGCCCAAAATGTACCATTACTTCTGATATGATTTGTATTGATTATTCAAAAGATGTTATTTAATTTTATATAATGTTAATTTGTTTTTAAAGTAAAATATTAATATATTCTGTCATGCTTGATGCAGAATAATAGAGAGGAAAGAGTAGATTAATATATTCTGTCATGCTCATTTTGCCAAGGGTGATCAATCTACTCAAAAGAAGGCAAAAGGAAGGTATTTTATGAAATATCTTGAATATGTTGTAATTTGATTGGAGAATTGTATTTTATACCTTAAAATGTTATCTAGATTCTTGTGCATGGCTATCCAGTATGATGATGTATTGCTCTTGATTTTAATATTTTGAGTTTTGTTTGTGTAGCTTGTTGATTCTTTTTATTCATATTTAATGTTATTGAAATTTTTGTTCACTTGAATTTGGCATGTCTTGTTTGTTCAATAGGTATCCAAGGGAAGATAGGGATTACCAATTTGCTGGGCTAAACTGGCTAATATGATTGTATAAGAATGGCATAAATGGAATTCTAGCATATGAAATGGTAGGTAGAGATGCTTGTCTCAGATAAATCTCATTTAAATAACTGCCTTGTGATGTTTACTTTGATGAAATGAATAGATTTAATAAAAACTATGATGAAATACGAATAAATATATTGTTTTGCAGGAGCTTGGAAAAACCATGCAAACTATATCTTTGCTTGGCTACTTATATGAGTTCAGAGGAATAACAAGTCCTAATATGGTAGTTTTCTCTTCTGTCAAGAACAATGAGCCTATACAACACAAACTATCGTCTCCTCATTACTGGCACACCATTTGTTAGACTTGAGGACCAACATAAAGTGGTTCAACATAGTCCAGATAGAATTTGGAGAGTTTACGAAAGAAGGATAAGAAACCGTTAGGGGTAGTAACGATTAGGGGTGTTGTAAAGGGTTGGATGTCATATAAATCCAACTCTCGGCAATGAATAGGGGACTTTTGGAAAATTCTCTTGAGAGGTTGACAAAAACATTTCTGTGAGAAAGGAACAGTGGTTCCTTTGTTTGATTGTTTTGAGAACATAAAGCAATAAAGGTTCTTTCTTTCTGTAACAAGATTGTGTTTTCTCTTTGGCGGTACATTGTAGTGGCGTAGGAGCATAACAATTGCTCCGACCTACCGGATACGTCAATCGGGGAATATGGAGCAGCGAGTGGGAGCTATTGAGAAGTGGGCCAGCAAAACTAGTCGGACGATTACAGAGATGAAAGCGGACATTGCTACCATCAAAGAAGGGATGATGGATATGTGTGAGATGAAAGAATTGATGAAAGAACTCAGGAAAGGGGACAAGAAATCTGAAGGAGAAAATTCGGTGAATGATGAGGTAGAAAAGGAATTGAGGGCGAGGAACGAAGAAAGATATGACAGGTGGAAGAAGAACCAAATCTTGGACCAGAAGGATTGAGTTACCAACGTTTGAAGGGATTGACCCTCACGGATGGGTAGCGAGAGCAGTGAAGTTTTTTGAGATACAACATATAACGAACAAGGAGAAATTAAAAATTGATTTTATCACCATGGAAGGGGGCGCCAATCATTGGTTCAACTTTTGGAGATAGAAGGCAATCAATCCGTCATGGGAGGAGCTCAAAGAGGCTCTATTTCGAAGGTACGGAGGAAGGGAAAGAAGCTCGATCTTTGAGAAATTGGCAAAGGTCAAACAAAAGGTGAGCGTGGAAGAATTCATCCAAGAATTCGAACTTTTAGTATCTCAAGCTCCCAATATGATGGAAGAACAATTACTGGGATACTTCTTAGCGGGATTACAGGTCAAGATACGTAATCAAATTCAATTACATATTCCAAAGGAGTTGATGAGGGCCATGGAGATTACTCTTGATTGAGGTAAGGACAGTACAATGGAGAAAGGTGGAGGAATGATCTAGCGAACCTCCCAATCTCGTTATTAGGGCAGAATGGGGGTGTTAGCAAAAACAAAGAACTCCAAGGGGGTGCAAGGGGTTGCAGGATCTATTGGAGAAAACAATACAAGAAGAGAAACAGGAGGAGGGTACAAGGAGGTGAGAAATGGAACGAACGGAGGAGAAGGATAGAGGAATAGAGGGCCAAGGACTCTTCCTTATCCGGAATACGTGAGGAGAAGAAAGGAAGGACGATGCTTCCATTGTGGAGGAGCCTACAGCTACGGACATAGGTGCCCTGACAAACACCTTAGACGAAGATGAAGGGAACGAGCAACAGGGGGCAAGACTGTGAAGAAGAGGAAGGTGAAGAGGGAAATCGAAAGTCTTCCATGAACCTGTCAGTGTTGTTTGCGGGTGGGCTGACTCCTCCGCAAACAATGAAGCTACAAGGAGAGGTTAAAGGAAGAAGAACAATGGTGTTGATCAATAGTGGCGCGAGTCACAATTTTATATCAGCAACGTTGGTTCAGGAATTAGGAATACCCAAAGAATGCACTCCTACGTACTAGGAGATGGTCAAAGGAAGGAGACTGAAGGGTGTTGTGTGTTAGAAGTGGCGCTGGAGGGCTACACTGTCAAAGAGATGTTTTTCTTATTTGAATTTGGTGGAGTGGATATTATTCTTGGAGTTGCATGGTTGGCCAAGTTGGGGGACGTTAGAATAAATTAGAAGACTCTGTCGATGAGCTTTATGGATCAAGGTCAAATGATACACATAAGAGGGGACCTGTCCTTGCAAGGAAGATAGTCAAACCCCAATCTTTAAAGAAAGAAAAGGAGATTGCTACAGTATCGATGTGTTGGAAAATTGAAAAAGAAGACTTTGGAGGAATAGGGACTAGGGGCGAAGAATTAACACTCCAACAAAGAGGAGAAATAGAAGAAATTATTAAAGACAATAAGGAGGTGTTTGCAGAACCCAAGGGATTACCACCGAGTAGAACAATAACCATTAAATACCCTTGAAAGAGAGGGTGGAAGCAATTAATGTGAGACCATATAGGTATCCCCATCTAATGAATACAGAAATTGAAAAACAAGTGCGTAAGATGTTGAAGGCGGGTATCATCCGATCCAGCAACAACCCATTTTCAAGCCCTGTCATCTTAGTCAAAAAGAAGGATGAGAGTTAGAGGTTTTGCGTGGACTATAGGGCATTGAACAAGGCTACTATACCCGATAAGTTTCCTATACCAGTTATTGGGGAATTACTTGATAAATTAAATGGATCTTCCTATTTTTCAAAAATTGACTTGAAGGTCGATTATCACCAAATACGAATGCAAGAGGACGACATCAAGAAAACTGCTTTCCGCACGCACCAGGGGCACTATGAGTCATTGGTTATGCCGTTTGGGCTAACCAATGCACAGGCCACGTTCCAATGCGCGATGAATGAGGTTCTGTAGAATTATTTAAGAAGATTTGTGGTTGTTATTTTTATGATATTCTTATTTACAGTAGAATGTGGGAGGATCATTTAGGGCATCTTCAAATAATATTAAAGACTCTACGGCAAAGCCAATTTTTTGCCAACATGAATAAATGTGAGTTTGGTCAACATGAAGTACACTACTTGGGGCATGTGGTATCCAGGGAAGGAGTTAAGATGGATCCTTAGAAGGTGGCAGCTATTGAACAGTGGCCGACACCTAAGAATTTCAATGCTTTGAGAGGGTTCTTGGGTTTGACAGGGTATTATAGGAGGTTTATCCAAGATTATGGGAAAATAGCCCGACCATTGACTCAGTTGTTGAAGAAAGGAGGCTTTGGATGGACTGATGAGAGTACGAGGGCTATGGATAAACTGAAAAGGGCTATGACCTATGCGCCAGTTTTAATATTACCAGGTTTTAATGTACCTTTTTGCATTGAGTGTGATGCCTCGGGCAAGGGAATAGGTGTTGTTTTATCATAAAATAAGAGACCAATTGCGTTTTTCAGTAAAGCTTTGGTGGAAGCATCGTTGGCAAAATCAATATATGAGAAAGAGTTGATGACGTTAGTGTTAGCCATTCAACATTGGAGGCCTTATCTGTTGGGGAGGAAATTCACAGTGTACACAGATCAAAGAAGCTTGAGATATTTGTTAGAACAAAGGGTAGCATCCAAAATCAACAAAATTGGTTAGCAAAATTAATGGGTTATGATTTTGATATTGTGTATAAAGCAGGAAAGACCAATAAGGTAGCAGATGCTCTATGTAGGATGATGGAGGATACTGCATCAGAAAAAGTAGAATTGTTGGTCATATCTAGACCATACTGGCCGGGTGCAGAATATATTTAAGAGGAAGTGCTGAAGGATGGGGATCTGCAAAAGATCATAAAGGAATTGTAGAAGGATTCAAGCTCAAATGGCAAGTATACCTTGGAGAATGATAAATTGCACTGTAAGGGAAGACTGGTGTTATCTCCTACCTCAGTTTGGATTCCTCAATTGTTAAAGGAGTTTCATGCTACTCCAACAGGAGGTCATTTGGGAATTTTCAGAACTTATAGAAGAATTTCTCAATCATTGCATTGGAAAGGAATGAAGAAATGCGTAACAAAATATGTGTATGCTTGCCTAGTATGCCAGCAGAATAAGTACCTTGCTAGCTCGTCCCAGGGATTGCTGCAGCCGCTTCCTATACCAAAGGTTGTATGGGAAGAAGTGAGTATGGATTTTATAGTGAAACTACCGAAATCTAATGGGTTTGATGCTATCATGGTTGTGGTGGATAGATTAAGCAAATATGGGCACTTTGTTCCACTCAAGCATCCTTATTCTGCCCGGATAGTGGCAGAGATTTTTATGAAGGAGGTGGTGAAACTGCACGGAATTCCGGCAGCCATTGTTAGCGATAGGGATCCCATGTTCATGAGTATATTTTGGAAAGAGATGTTCAAGTTGCAAGGAACTGTGTTAAAAATGAGCACTTCATACCACCCCAAATCAGATAGGACCGATGTCAAAGTTTGCAAATAGACATTGGCGAAAGGTAGACATTGAGGTGGGTGACATGGTTTATTTGAAGATTCGGCCACACCAACAACAATCAGTGCATACCAAGCTTCACCCAAAGTTATCAGCTCGATATTACGGTCCTTTTCTTGTGATTGCTAGAGTAGGAGCTGTAGCTTACAGGTTACAATTTCCATACCACGTTTGAATTCATCTAGTGTTTCATGTATCACAGTTAAAGAAGGCAATTGGGAATCACCATGTGAAATCTGAGATGCTACCGGATCTGCAAGGACAAGGGCAGGAAATGATTCTGGAAGAGATTTTAGGAAGAATAACAGTGACAGCCCATGGATCCTCAATAGATATTGAAATGATTAAAGAACAATTTCCATAAATTCACCTTGAGGACAAGGTGGTTGATTTGGAGGGGAGTATTGCTACACTTGAGGACCAACATAAAGTGGTTCAACATAGTCTAGATAGAATTTGGAGAGTTTACGAGAGAAGGATAAAAAACCATTAAGGGTAGTAACGGTTAGAGGTGTTGTAAAGGGTTAGATGTCATATAAATCCAACTCTCGCCAGTGAATAGGGGACTTTTGGAAAATTCTTTTGAGAGGTTGACAAAAACATTTCTGTGAGAAAGGAACGGTGGTTCCTTTGTTTGATTGTTTTGAGAACATAAAGAAATAAAGGTTTTTTTTTCTGTAACGAGATTGTGTTTTCTCTTTGACCGTGCATTGCGGTGACGTAGGAGCGTAACACCGTTACAGGTATAGTTTGTTGTGTTTAAAATTCAAACATATTTAGCAGAGATGAAAATCTGAGATGATGGAGTCTTGCAAAATGTTACTGCTATCTTTGGACTACATGTGCTACCCGGCATTTCAGTAGGGGAACTGGCCTTAAGGTCTGGGCCAATGTTGGCCGGAAGTGGTGGCTTTGGAGCAATTATTAGTGGAAAGGGAGGTCATGCAGCTATTCCCCAAAATTCTATAGACCCTGTATTGGCGGCTTCTAATGTGATTATCAGCTTACAACAGCTTGTGTCTCACGAGCGTGATCCTTTGGAACCCAGGTAAATTTGGTTAACTCTCTAATGAGCCTCTCATTTATCCTTATTTTATTGATTATGTGAAGAAGTATCTATGATATTTGAATATGTGACTACAAAATTGCTAAGCGATTTGTATGTTTATGTACTGGATATGATTGAGATGTATTCAGCTGACTATGTATATAAAGGATTAAACATTAGTGTCAAAAGTTCAGAAAAGGATTGATTGAGCTCACATGAACATTACGTTTTTTAACCAACTCTTAACATTCTGAATACTTATTACTAACTTAAGCTCAAAGAATTTAACAGACATCTTTCCGCTGAAGCAAAGATTGAGTATCGGAAACCATTCCACAAAACTTATCTTCAATACACTCCGCCATTGGTGACCTTGTCAACCTCACCCATCTAACCTTATCTTGCTATGGAACCAGCGGTGATGTTCCCTCCACAATCTCTCACTTGTCAAAATTAGTATATCTTCTTCTCACTAGCGACTCCAGAATGAGACTTGATCCATTACCATTACCATGGGAGAGGTGGCAGCAATGCACTTTGAGCCTCTGCAGTTCGAGTGCAATGACATTAAACATATGACTGAGAAGGAAGTGTACCCTCCTGAATCAAATACGGAAGACTTGCCTGGAGAAGAATCATGTCAATCAACAGACCCCATAAATATCAATGACTTGCGAGAGAAGGGATATATGGAGTATGGGTAATTTCCTGTTCGCGAACTCTTCTCCACTCTGTAAGTGTTTGTCCTGTTTTTGTTAAAGTTATGCTTTCTCTGCAGATGTCAACATTACAGGAGAAGATGCCGAATCAGGTCCCCTGTTGCAATGAGATTTTTGATTGCCGACATTGTCACAATGAGGCAAAAGTAAGTAAATTCCTCTAAGGCAGCATTAGACAATGGTTTTATTTAATTTATGGTGGTCGTCGTAACTAGAACGACTCTAGAGATTTTGTGTGCATTTGTACCAATTTTCTTGAGTGCTTCTTTTGTTAATTGCCAATGTCATTCTTTGGTTGCTTTTAAAGTAAACTATATGTAGAGCACTGTCCCGCAGAGTATTCAACTTACTTTTGTCTTCCATTCCATTTACTTTGGTCTTTTATTTATCTACATATCTCTCTATACCCCCTGCCTCCTTTCCCATGGAGACAAGGCTCGCTAAACTAATTTGAGTAGTTGTTATTTGAGTTGCTTAAATTAGGAAAAGCATATAACTGTTTTCAGCCTTATGTTGTTTTAATGTAATGAAAGCGTGACTCTTCAATTGTGACTTATAATGATCATGGAATGGTCTGACAGTGTTTCATTCTTATGTTGTAGCATTACCTTCTACTTTTCAGGAACTTACTTTTATTATCATGTTTTCCGCAGATTGATATCAACATTGATTAGAAGGATAGACATGACATTCCCTTGCACCAAGTCAAATTGGTATGGCTTTTTTATTTAGGTAGTTCCAATTGGAATATTAATAATTTTGTTTTTCATATCTTGCTTTTTTATTTCATGATGATCAAGGAATTCCTCAATGCTAATGAAATAATTTTGTCATACGCAGATGATTTGTTCACTTTGTGGGACAGAACAAGAGGTGAGTTCGAAAATTTTTTAGTGGCTTTCTGCTTGATTCTTATTTTTATACATGCTAAATAAAAAGAAAATCCCACTGCATGTGAATACATATGTGTGCATTTACAGGCACTAAGGTAACAAAATAGTGTATTTGGTAAGGGAATTTAAGATTAGTACTTTCTGAAGGTTCTGCCAGATATTTCATTATTCCTGTGAGTTCACTTTGAACTTACATTTTGTCACTTACAATCTGCATTGCTAATTTCTTCTTCTACTGATTTTAACTGCTTCCAGATTCAGCAGAACTATATAAATTGTGGTGTTTGTATGAGCAAGTACTTCTGTGGAACATGCAAGCTTTTTGATGATGATATAAGTAAATAATCTTGCAACTAATGACCTTATGATTATCTTATCAATGTTGTTTTACTATTAATATTATATTATTATTATTCATTATTTTATGATAGAATATGTGGAGGAAGGAGGTTGGTTAATCAGTAAAGGGGAGAGGGGAGTTAATTGGTTTTTGCACCGAAATAGTACAATTTTTTTTCCAGAATTTATGGATTTGAGTAATTTTTGGAAAAATTTAAAAAATGGGTATGTCATGTTAAGGTGTATAACTTCATTATGGAGAAGTCATCACCTAGATGATGACTTTGGGTTTTAATTATTTTCCACTAAGAAATTATCATCTTTATCACTTTAGTGTTTTTGTAATTATTTCTAGGTAGAAGTCCTTATCATAAAATGACTTGTATGAAAAGATAGAAGTCTCTGTGCATGTGAAGACCTTAACCTTTTTAAAGTGAAGTTTTCATGCATAATATATGCCTAGACTTTCATAATTAATTTCATTGATCTCAGTTTCAACAAGTTGCAAGGACATGTGGACTTTTATCAATTTTCAAACCTTAGAGCTCTAGCTTTTTTTTTTTTTTTTTTTTTTTTTTATCTTTCTCACAATAGTTTTCTCTTTGTAAACTTTGAAAATAATTTTGACTACGTCTTACCCAACCTTCAATACTTGAAGTTATCTTCAAGTAACGTAAGTAGTTTCCCAAAATTCTTGGCAACACTGCAAAGTCTGCAAATTTTAGATCTTTCTCATAACAGAATTCGTGGAAGCATTCCTAAATGGTTTCGTCAGAACCTCTTGCATTCCTGGAAGAACATTAATTTCAATGATCTCAGTTTCTCAAAACTTATTTGAGAAAGAGTGTTTTGTGGTCAAAACAGTTCCACAAAACTTTTCTCTTAAGAAAGAAAAATAAAGCATGAAATTATTATAGAATAGGAAAATATTTAGTCATCTTGGTCTTGTGAAATAAGGAGCTACGTGGTTTGGGACACTGTTTTGAAATGTGTAGACAGAAAATCTTATTTCATGACTTAGGTGGAATTAGTATGTACTCATTAACATGTTAGATTTTACAAACTTATGACCCGATAAGAAAATACCATGCTTTGATAATGTTAGGATAATTTAATGTTTACGGTAACTTGTAAGAAATTATTTTATGTTGCATGTTGCATTCTCTCACTAAGTGATACAATTATTTTGTGTTACATTGCACGAGAGGAAGAAGTACGTGGTCTAATGAGAAAAAGAAAAAGTTACATTATCAAAACAAAATAAACAAATTAAATCATTGGTTCAAAGTTGAAATTTCTTGTTAATATTCTGTTGCCATGAGATGCAATAATATATCATTTTCTATTTTAACTTGGATTTTATTTTTTGTATAGTACTTGTTAATACTGTGTTGTCATGAGATGTAATAGTGTATCATTTTCACAAGGTTATATATGGAAATCCAAATATTTTTTATTTCTTGTGTCAAATTAAAAAACAACTTTACTTTTCTATTCTAAATTATTTTAACAAGAAAAAAAATATAATATCATAAATTCAATAATTGAAAAGTATAATATTATCATTGTTTAGAGACTAATATAGTGATCATTTTTTGGTATTCATATTTGAATAAATTGTTCACTAAATTGATTTTAATGAAATTGGTCACTAAATTAGTTTCAATAAAATTGGTCACTAAATTGGTTTCAATGAAATTGGTCACTAAATTGGTTTCAATGAAATTTGTCACTAAATTGGTTTCTAAATCAGGATCTAAATTGATTTTTAAAATTAGTTATCAAGATTCTACTTATTATTATTGAACTCTAAATTAGTCTCTAATTAAATTAGTGACCAATTTTATCATTTTAGAGACTAATAAATTAGTTTCTAAAAGTAATTTTTCTTGTAGTGGTTCAGTTAATAGAAAATAATTCAGAAGGTTAACTTTATGGTTAATAGATTATAATATATGATGTTTACCAAGATAAACGATCGATCAGTGAACTGAGAATCCCTTTTTCATCTTCAAAACTTAGTTGAGCCTTTTGTACTTAAGAAAACGGTGTGGCCACTGAACAGACAATTTTAAAATTTTAAATAATATGTAATATTCGAATTTTAAATTGTTATAACCATTAATATCTAGAGTGCTTCACATTTTCATCAAACCTCTTCAAAACTTTTTTAAAGAGGATAGTCATATGATAGTGTTCCTAAAAGGAAAGGTATGAACACATACTATTTATTGGTTTACCTCAAATTGGACATAGTCTAGTTTTCAATGCTATTAATATTGAGTTCTAGTAGTCAAAGTAAAGAATAAGTATTATCATTGTCACATATGATATCAGTATATAAAATTATTTTTGACTATCCGAATATATAATGTCTTCTTAGGCTAACTACAAAAAGTCTCTTCAAACTATCCAGTTATATTTATTCTTCATGAGTTTAAACATAGATATATAGTTGAAACTCCTACTATGTATTTGATGAATCCAATCAATTGAGATTTACAAAGAAGTTTAAAAGAGTTATATATATATTAGTGTGTGTGTTTATTAGTTTTTAGTTGTTTTCCAAGTTGTTTGATCATTTCTCAATTAAAAGAAAGTTGTCTTTAAAGATTGTTTAGAACTTAGGGGACAAGATAATTTTAACTAATTAATAAGTGTTTTAAATCCATTGTAATATTCATTATTAAAGTTCAATAGGACTACGGTGGATATTTTAATAGATTATTTTATTGAATCAATCTATTAAAATCACTACAAAATCTTGAATAGTTTTTAAAAAACAATTTCAGTATGATAAAGTGAGTTCTCAACATATTAAAATTGTTCTATTCAAATAGATGTGATCAATTTATTTTAATATGTTAAAAGTACAAACTAATCCATTTGTTTTCATTAATAAGTGAAATTAAGATATTAAAACTTAGTTTTAATCCAATTGACAAAGCATATTTTATAAAATTTTCTTATTTTCATATCATTTGACACAATTTTTGAAAAAACAGAGTTTTATATCTTTTTCAAATATAAGAGAAAGCTTGTACTGAGCAAAGATATTTTCTTGGAGTTTTCTTTTGGTGTTTTCAATATCAATTCTCTTGGCTAAGTGTGTTCACTTGAATTTTTTTGTTGTTGTACTTTTGGTTGTTCAGATGATATTGTCTCAATTGTAATTCTTTCACATCTTGTAAGGTTGTTGATTTGAATTGGGTTTTTAGAATCAACTCAGTAATAAAGAGTTACCGGTGTAGTGTTATTCTCTTGTATAGTTGAAGATGGAGGTTCTAGGCGTTTTCTCATATTGCTTTGCTTTAGTGGAAACTTGACTAGTGTAGTCAAGTAATTGAATGTAGCTCTTGTATAAGAGTATGTTACAAGTGGCGTCAATTATCCCATGGCATAGGCCAGGTGGGCCAAGTCACAATCAAATTGTGACACTTGGGTTGATACGCTCCTAAGTAGAAAGAGTTGTGTCTTAATTATCGACTATAGCTTTTGGCCTAGTGATAAGTGCTCAATCCAACAATTGGTATCAAATTTAAGTTACAAGTTTGATTTCCACTAAGGCAATTGTTTAGGACGAGATTGTTGCAAGTTTCACAAATTGTCCCTTGGCATCTGCTATGTGGGCCAAGTCATAATCGAATGTGATGCTTAAATTACTACTCTCTTAACTAGAAAGAGTTGTGCCCTAATTATCAACTATATCTTTTAGTCTATCGACAAGTGCTTGATCCAACAGAGTGAACTAGTATAAAATAATTATGCATCTTTCTCTTTCTCTCTTGTTATCTTTTTAGAATTTTAATGTCTTTTGTTGTAGGTTTCTATTAAGATTCTATATAATTTTTGGAGGTGTTAACTATCGGTTTTGGAATGTTAGAATGGAAATATTTATTAAGTCAATTGACAGAGGACTTTGTGATGCTATAATAAATGGGGTTTTTGTTCGAAAACACTTGGTGAATAATGAATTTGTTGAAAAACCTTGGGTCTGACTAGTGTGAAATTAAGAGCAAGAAAATTGAATATGATTGCATGACAACAAATATAACTACTGCTACACTAAATCTTGATGAGTTTTTTCAAGGTTTCATATCTCACTTCCATGAAAGAAATGTAGGATGTTCTTGAAGTGACATATGATAGAACCACTTATGCGAAGAGGGTTAGAAAACATTCAAGAATATGAACTTTTCAAGATGCAACAAGGAGAAATTATTGCAGATGTGGAAAAACAATTTACAGACATTGTAAATAACCTAAACCTGATCTATGCAACTAGTGACGCTTCAAAATTCAGAAATCTGGTACTGAAATCTGAGGGATATGTCACTTTTGGTGACAATAATAAAGGGATGATCCTTGGTTGTGGTGATATAGAGATTTTGCTTCTATTATCATTCATAATATACTTCATGCTAAGGGGTTGAAACACAATTTGTTGAGCATTAGTGAGTTGTTTGACAAAGGTCACAAAATTACTAATTAACCAAATCTTGTTTAACATGTGAATATAAAATTGATAAAGTTCTTAGGGCTGGTAAGTGAGTTAACAACATATACATGCTAGATATTGAACATGGTAGATATTGAACTTGCTGCATCAAATTTTGAATATTTGATTATAGAAAAATGATGATTCCTAGTTATGGCATAAAAGAATAGCTCACATTCCACTAGTAGAAAAATGGCTTTCTACGTCAGTTCTGGAAGACATTCTATATCGGTTATGCAATCGAAGTAGATGCAAGCGACGTAGAAAGTCTTGGACATACAATATCAGTTATGCAACCAACGTAATATGTACGTCACTACGTCGATTGAAAATAGAAATTGACATCATATACCTAACTAAAATAATTGAAAGAGGTGGATACTACATTGGTTGAAACTGGAACCGACGAAAAATATGACTTTTTACGTCAATTGTAAGCTAGAACCATAAAAAGTCATCTATTACATCGGTTGTAGCTTACAACAAATGTAAAAAGTCATTTAAAAAAATAATAATGGTTGATAAATCTCTAATCGATATAAGAAAACACAACAAAAAATTTTAGAATTTTCTAGTAAGTATAAATATGTGTAATAAAAGGCTACAATCTAAAAATATGGGTGAAAAATAACTAAAAAAAAAAAACCTAAATGATGGAATTTTTGAATTTCTAGAGGCTCAAACGCCTTCGGCATTAACCCAAGAGCTTCATTACCCCATTTTGAGCAACTTTCATTTTTGGAGGGTCTCAATCCGAACTCTCTATCAAAAGTTATGGTCATTTGAAGTTTTTTTGTCATAAATTTTTCAAACCCTAAATCAATGATAAACTGATAAAATGTAAGAACTCAACCATCAACTATACGCTAAATCAAGATGTTGATAAAAAATTTAGGTCAAAAATAAACTTCTAACTATTTTTAACGAATTTTACGAAATTCCTAACCTTTTGCAAATAGAAGCTTGCGCACACCAAACGAACATTGAAGAAGCCGAAAATGGAGCCAAACGAACCCCAGAAAAACAGTGAACAAAAAAGATGCAAATGAAAACCAGTGAAAAGAGAAAGTAACACCACACTAAATACAATTGAAAAGTAGTAAGAATAAAAACGGCACCACGCCACACAAAGGATGAGAGGAGGAGGCAGCGAGGCTGAGGAGAAGGCGGCGAGGCTGAGGAGGAGGCACTAAGGTTGAGGAGAAGGAGAAGGTGAAGGAGAAGAAAACCGAAGAGAAAAATGTAAGCGTAAGACAAAAATGATACCCAATAGTTAATATCTCTCTTGAAATCCCTAATTTTAACTCGAGGGACACCAATTTTTTTTTTAAATTCACTCACGTGTCAAGAGGAGGATATTATGTCGGGGTTAGGAAATATGGGGTAGGGGTTATGGAAAGAAATTTTGAAAGCAAGGTATGGAGACTAGAGGAGTATAAAAGTAAATATGATCCAGAGAAAACAATCTTCATGGTGGAAGGACTTATGCAGAGTATGTGGAAATGAACAACAAGGAAACTGGTTTGATGGTCAAATGCAATGGACTTTGGAAGATGGGCGGATTATCAAATTTTGGGAGGATAGGTGGGTAGATGGCAAAGTGCTGAAAGAAGAATATCCAAGGTTGTTTAGCATTTCATAGTGTAAAGACAGTGAGATATACGATCTTATGGATTGGGGTCATAGCTGGAGTGGAAGGTGTACGAGTTGGAATCTAAGCTGGAGAAGGGAGAGGTTTGAGTGGGAAAAACATCTAGAAGCGCAACTTCTGAGCTTAATAGTGTTCAATGGAATAGGAAAGGACAAAATAGGCTGAAGTGGGTGGGGGATGACTAGTTGTTCAAAGAATACTGGAGATTCTCCAAGAGTGACTAGTTGAAAGAATACTTAGGTTAAGCCAGAAGTGACTTGTGTTAAGAATACTTGGTTAAGTCAAAAGTGGCTTGTGGAAATAATACTTTAATGAGGTTAGCCAAGAGTGGCTACGAGCTCAAAGAATACTTGTGAGTAGTTTGCAATGATAGTCTACCTAGTTGAACCTAACTAGTTGGTCAGGAACTGAAAGTAGTCTGTGTGATTAAATGAACCAACATAAAGATACTATGTAAACTCCTTCCTTCATTTCGGTGTTTATTTCATGTTATTTTGACTATAACTAATCTAATATAGAGAATTTGTTATAAGTTTGTGAAAAAATTTCATCAGATCGTCTAATTTGAACCAAACTTATTGTCTAATAATATACCATTAAATGATAATTCGAAAATTATTGGTGTTGAACTTTTCTCTAACAACATTGCATAAACATTTTATTATAATCACTATAAAAAATTGCGTATGCAATGGCAATTTTTTTTATACAGCGTCGATTAGAAATGCACTTTTTACATGTTCGGCGTTTCCACGTACCGCCATAGATCTGGTCGCCGCAATATATAAAATGGTGTTTTTACGTTAAACGCTACAGTATGCACCATATAATGCCTTTTATAAAGTGTCGTTTTTTTACATGTAAATAATGTTAATTGAATTGACATAATTATTTTTATTGCCAACAACCACAAATGATACCTTTGAACGTCATTATGAACGTTTTAATACAACGCTTATTATGGCCATATTATAATAAATGGTGAATGATAATATATTAGTTCAAACTATCATAATTATAATATTAAATAAAAAATATATATATGCAGTATTTTATAACTATATCCAGTATTTCATAATTATATATGTTACATACATATCCAATAGAACAAAACTAAAATAACACAAATTTTGTAATAACAAAATATCACATTAATATAATTCATAGTGCAACATATTATGTTCTAACACAGTTCACAAAATATTATGTTCCAAGACTAATACTTTTACAACTTTCTAAATTGTTCAAACACACTTCCCTTGTGAAATACTAAAAAAAACAACAACATATATTTAATCTGTCTTGCTGCCTCCACTTGATCCTATAGTGTGATTTGGGAATAAAGCACCACTTGCAACATCTGATGCCTAAAATATTGATAGCAAAGAAAATTAAATATTGTAGTAAAGAATTGGAGTTATATCTTGGTAATGTTTGTAATAAAGATTTGTATTAAAAGATTTTGTAGTTACATATTGAAATAAAACTTCAATTCTGATTGAAGAACAATAGAAGTAATACCTAAAAGATTGTATCTAAATTTTCTCCTTATAATAACTCAACTTTTAATTTATAAGAGATAAAGTAAGACAAAGGAGTGAAAGCTTGGATTGAGAGATTTAAGAATTCCTTCATCTAAGATTTTTTAGAAGTATTTTTCTTGTCTAAGATTACACTGCTTAATTTTTTAAGACCTTTTTTAGAAATGTGTCCAAAACCAAGTTCTCTTTATAGAGAAACGTTAAAAAAAAATTGGATCTAAACTTTACTCTATTGTGACTTTAGCCAATTCTATATTTTTGCCAAAGGAATGAAAAGTTCTATCAAAACAAGTTTGGGAAAGCTGCTGATTATGTACTCTATCCCATGATAGTTTGATAGAAGAAACTGTAAGTGGTGCACTAGCTGCAAAATCCTTTAGAGAGAGTGACACGAAAGGCTTCTATGAGTCTGAGGCTATGAAGCTCAGACGCCAGTTTGTTGCCGCTTTCCCGCATCTGACGTGTCTTGGATACAGACACTCGCCGGGAGCGCGGACGACACCGTGTCAGACACCACTTGTTGGGCCGGACGTAGCTCAGTGATCTGACACGCAAAATATACACGGCGGTAAAAATGGAGAGTGGTAGACCGGGACAAAGGAGCTGAACCAAAACGAAAACTGTTAAAACCAAAATAAAATTTCAAATCTAAAATGAAAACTTGAAAGAAAGAAGGAGGTGTGAAAGGCAGGAAATTTGAAAAAGGAAGAAGGAAGAAGCGAGAAGACATTCAATGGAAAAAGAAAAAGAAGAAGCTACAGGAAGAAGCATCTAGAAAAGATGCTTATTATAATATCATATATGTTTTATTTTTTTTATAATAATAAAATAATTTATATTAATAATTATATTAAAAATATATTATTAATTATATTAAATATATTTTTTAATTATTATTATTAATTTAAATTTAAAATTTGAATAGTATTTTTTTAATTTATATTTTCTCAATTGAATATTTAAATATAATTTTTTATATAGTATATAATTAAGTTATATTTAATTTATTTAAATATAGAAAATTAAGATGAATAAGAAAATTAAAACAAAAACACTTTTTTAGAGATATATTTTAAAATTAAGAAAAACTTTTGATGATGATAATAATATGATTAAATTTGATGCATCTTAAATAAATTTATAACATGATTAAATTTAATAAATATATATATATAGTCGTGTCCTCGTGTCCTGTAAATTTTAATTTAACCGTATATGCGTGTCCGTGTTCGTGTCATATCCGTATCTGTGCTTCATAGGTCTAAAGTGATTAATTGCATTTTTTACTGTCTATAAATACATGGTGAATTTTGATTTTAATCCTATAAGAAAATTCATTGGTTTTTGGTTATCATAGATTGAAAATGGTCTTTATCTTTTAAGGATGACAAAGCATGCAATATGAGCGATTATTTTGAATAATATGAGATGAGACACATCTAGATACATGACACTCTATAAGAACTATTAAGAAAGTACAATTTATAAAGATCAAAATCAACAAAATATTTCCTGTTACAAAAATAAATATTTGATACATTTGTAAGAACTAAGAGACATGTTAAACTTCAATTGTATGTGTTACATACTAATAGAGCTGACATCTTTCGTTTTCTTGATAAAGATGTCCATTTCCATTACTTAACTGTTGAATTGGAATATGAAATACTTACGCTTAGCATGTCAAATGTAGACTAAAGTACTGAAGCGATTATCTTCCATGGGTCAACTAGTGGTTTGTGCAGGCAATAGAGTTGTGACAAGTCTAACTAAGTATGGATTTATAACTACTAGCTATTTGTGCTCACAATCCGTAGTCACTGTAGTCAATTTTTTCATTATTTGTTATTTTACTGTATAACGATATAAAATGTCACGCATCAATTGATAATGATTAAAATAGTTAAAATTTGTAAGAAGATTGAATTGAAATATTGGCCATGTTAAAAAGGTATACTGGGATTGAGCCTTGGTCATATGATTTACGTTAATTGCAATATCCCCAACCTCAATACACATCATATGACACGAATTGCTTATTAAAAAATTTCTGAGTATAGAACCAGTAAAAGCTGCGTGTTGCGTGTTATATCTTGATCAGTACATACACACATGTAATCGTCTAAGACTCAGAAAATAAAAAACTACAATACTCACAAAATAAAATGAAACATACCTCAGTTGTCTTGTCAAATGAACTGCAAAAGCTAACTTATTCAACTTTTCTTCCCCAAATACATGCAATCAAAATGATGGAAATGCTTAGTGCGAAGTCAAACTTTAAAATAAAATGGTGTACAAAGAACACACTCTTACGGAAATGCTTAGTGCGAAGTCAAAACATCACAACTTTAAAACAAAATGGTGTACAAAGAACACACTCTTACCAGTCAAATGGTCGAAGGTCACAAACTTCATAAAAAGTGCTCCAAACGGTTACGGTTTCACTCAATCGCTCTAATCGACTAGGGATTTGCGACATAAATTTGGGAATGAGTGTGTTTCAACAGTTAGGGTTCGAAAATGGGAGCGAAGATTTGGGAACGAAAATGGGATTTACGGGTTTGTGGAGGGGTTCGACAATGGGAACGAAAATACAATCGAAAATGGGATTTACGGTCTGTGGAGGGAACAAAAATGGGAACTTTGGAGGGAACGAAAATGGCCAGATAAAGGGAATGAAAACTGTGAACGAAAATGGGAACGAAAGTGAGACGAACGAAGGGAAGGAAGGTTTGGAACGAAAATGGGTTTCACATTTAGAGGGAAGGAAGGTTGCACGTTTGGAGGGAACAAAACAAAACGTGAGAGGGAACGAAAACTGTGTTTTCATTTACCATACAGAGGGTGTGAAAACTGCACGGTCATTAAAGTGGTACCGTTTACAAATCAGACACTTCTAAATGTTGTCTTTTGAACTCAATAATGTGATAGTCGTTAATTTGTCGACTTATATAATATAATATAATATTTTTTTGAACTATCATCTTAAAACTGCCACCACATACATAATTTTTTATAATAAATTGTGTTTTCATGAAAAATAGAATCACAAAGTGTAAAAGAGAAACATGAATTAAATAAAAATGCAAGACATTATGATAAAAAAGCCTTGAAGAAGTAAAAAATAGATAGAATCTTAGTAAAGAAATATATAATATATTTAATAATTTTGATATTTATTACGTTTGAGTGTTTCTATAAATTAGTTTATATATATATATATATATATATATATATATAATGTTATACCTTGTTTTTAATTTTAAAATATGTAGTAAGTACTTCATTAAACATTTTAAAGTTCAACTAAATCATCAATTTAAATAATTATTAAAACCTCTCTTTATTTCATCTAAATACATCAGTTATTGATTTTCGTTCATCGAGAAACTCCTCTTAATAATATCTTGTCATTGATATTGTTATTTTTCTCAAGATATGTACCATACTCTAAAAACTATCTCAATCCTCATTATTCAAACTTTTAAGGTAGCATTTTTAGAGTTCATCAATATATGATATTTTTTTGTCTAAAAGACATACCATTATGTGATCATTGTTTGGATTATCTCGATTTTTATTGTATATTTTTATTTTTGTGGTCGAGCTAATTTTTCCACAATAACATTAATATAATAGTTGAGTATTAGGTATAAATTCTTTAGGATTTCTTGATTTCCTTTTTCAATTAAGCATACTCTTTTAAAAGTAGCTTCTATTACACTTTTATACCGTTATAAATATGTTTAAATTGAGGTTTTTCCTCGGTATATAATTTTTGCTAAAAACTTGTTTACAATTTTTTTATTAATAAATTTTCTTAAAGTTGTGAACTGAAAATACAATAAAATATTTGCATATTTAATTAAATTATATTAAATATGGACCATAGATTAAGAGCATTTGCATTACACACATTAAACCGAGTTAAAATTCTAAGCTCATTTTCGGGTTTGTGAATGGTTTCCTAAATTGAATTCAAGTTCCTCAAAAGCAAAAAGATGTAAATAATAAGAAGTTAACTTTAAAGAATTTGTATCTTTATATTTCTGACGTTAACCAAGGTAGAAGTCTCCCATTCCCATATTAAGACTAATTTATTTATCATTTCCTTCATTAATTTAAAAGCAAGCATTAGCTTTTCAATAAACCATGATGAAATATTTGTTTATATTTTGTCTACATATTTATGTTGATTCTTTTAAAATATTTTATACACTTTTTAGATTTTTTATCTTTTTTATATACAAAAGTAACTTAATATATCATTTTTTTAGTATTTTATATTATGTATTAGGTATTTTAATTTAACATTAAAATGATAAAACTGAAGTAAATATTTAAACCATTTTTTATTTAGAAAATATAGTTAATTATAAAAATATACAAGTTGCTCAATACAAAAATTAATCATATTTAAGAACTTGGAACTTTTTTAAACAAAAAAAAAGTAATTTATAAAGTTTTCATATTAGAAAAGCGCAAACATTTTCAAATATAAATAATCTGATGATAAAAAAAATCTTAAAGATATCCAAGCTTTTACATATTATAATTACCCTATATGTATTTTCATATACTTAAAAATATATTCCGTTGTTTTTATTTTCAGTATTATAAAAACTATTTGAGATTCTAGTCTATAGAGAAAAGGAAATACGTAAATGGTATGAAGTTTTCAAACAATAAAAGTATTTCCAAGTAGGACTTAGTAACAATGATTCTTTTTCTCTCTATTTGAGATTGTGTTATTTGCTCATAATATACTACTATTAAAGAAGTGAGAACGCTAAATATTAGATGAACAATTTGGAAAAGTTAGTATCAATTTATCACTTTTGTATTTTATAATTTTTTAGATTCATTCAAAAAAACATTGTCTTATGAAAATAGCACTTTTTTAAGTAGTGAAAAAAATTATCAAATACGCTTAAATAGCGTCCCCTTAACCCTCCACGTACATACATCCCTGTTAGCCCCTTATATGAACATTCTAAAGTTAATTGTAAGAATATCAAAAGGAATAGAAAAAAAAAAGGATTAAATACCTTTTCTAGTCTTACATAAAATGAGTGAATTTCGGTTTTAATCCTATAAAACTTTATCTTTAATTTTGATTTTTCTAAAATAAGAAAAAAAATTCTATTACTTTTGTTCTATATAGTACTATATGAAATTAGTTAATTGTTTATAATTTGATCAAAACGTAAGTTACAATTTCAAGTAACTCCTAGAATTATGGGATAATATTAGTTAAATAAATATTATATAGGAATTTTCAAAGATAAAAGATAAATAAAATACAAGGACTAAATTAAAATTCACATATTTTTATGAGAACTAAAATTAATAATTTTAAATTTCATTAAAATGAAAAATAAAATAAATTACAATTATAAAATTTAAAACTGGTTATTTTATCTTAACTAGAAACATATTTAATAAAAAAATATGGAAAGGAATTTGATCTAGCAGTACCTAACCTTGTTGAATAGATAATTGGTAGCAACGAAAAAGAAAAGGTTGAAATCTAAGTTCTACCACCAAAATTAAGAAAGTAAAACGAATGCAATTTGTTTATGTGATTGCTTTTTAAATAGTTCATTTGATGGGGGATTAAATGTGATAATATTTCTTTGTAACAAATGTTAATCACAAGCAACTGAATTTCTTTGTAACAAATGCTTGTGGAAAGCCAGTTATTTAATTTAATATAGCTGATGTTGACATCGAAACTTTTATGCACAATTTGTGTTATTTTTGTTTCAAATGTACATGCAATATATACACAAGTCTGTTTTATAAGGTATAAGTTTTTGCTATAACCTTAGAGAAAATTACGTATTTGGAAAGAATTGAAGAAGAATTTTTGTTTTCTATTATTTTTATATGGAGTGAAACATCCTTTTTATATTTATATTTAATATATTATTTATTACTAATAAAAAAAATACTTCAAAGAGAAAAATAAATATTGATTAATAGATAACAATGCCCAACAGAAGCATCGTCACAACCCATCACCCATGCATGCTTGATTCACCACAAATACAGAACAAATGCCAACCCCTCAATTAATTTTTGGTGGTTAGCTAGTTTGTTTAAGTGGGTTTTTTTGGGTAAATTTTGGCATAATATTATCTTAAAAATGGGGATATATGAAGGAGAAAGTGGAGTTTAATCCCTCCCATAATGGTTACATTTCCTCTCTGCAGTTTTTTGTGGCATGAAACCAATCAACAGGTACAATCATACATTGCTCTTCAGTTATGTCCACACTCTACTTTCACTCTTCCCAAAATATAGAATGGGGGCATTATCTCACTGATCATGTTATATTCACCAATGCATTTGATAGTCTTGTGTCATGCTCAGGAAAATTGGTTAGCCATCTTGCCTAACATTTTGCCAGAGTTAGAAACACATGTGCACTTCCAAATCCGTGTCTAAGAAATAAACGAAGTGACTTACTAAAGTACTCTACCTATAGTAGTGTGTAAGTGAAAGAATAAGACCAAAAGCATAATGGTAAAAACCAAAGATAAGGTTCAAAATTGTAGTTTAGATGTTCCCTTACCTATTTTCTTGTTGATGAAACTCGGCGTAGTGAAGGAACAATGCCTCCCGAAGTAGCAGTCCTACTCCCAAATCCGTGACCCACATTTGATGTTCCTACTAGCCTTACTGGTTTTGACACATTTTCTGTGGGGACTCTGGGCATAGCAGTGGACATAGATGAACCATTGTTCACAGTCTGCAAAAGTTTTATTACTATCAAATGCGTTACTTCACTCAAATATATGGGCGGATATAGTGAAATCAACAACTATAAGCACATAGGGACATACATCTTAGAAATATTTATTTCTGTACGATAGTGAAATTGTTATTGGCCCTAAGAATTGAGTATAGGATTTTCCATTTAATAAATCATCTCTATAATGCCAACTCTATCAAGTTTGTAAAATAGTAATTTGTTCCTAGAAAAAGTATTTCACTCACAATTTAATCCTAAAATAAATTATGTACATGACATAGTTCTTAAATTATTCAAATTTCTTCCCTGCTACTCCCCTGTTAGGTAACAAAATGGGTAACACAAATGTAGCATTAGTTGAGAGAGAAAAACATTTTGAGGAACCAAATAATTAGTTAACTCATTATTTATAATAAAATAACAGAGGCAAGAAAACAATGGTAAACTTTCATGAGGAGTATACATGTTTCTCTGACGGAATTTTGGTATTAAGATTCTGAATATTAGATGTTGTTGTTTTAAGAACACGTTGATGATCAACATTTATTGATGGTCTTTCTACATCAATTTGAGTGGAACCATTGACTCCTGAAAAAGAAAATAATGCATCAGTTGTGTTCAATACAACAACATTCTTTTGCAAAGAATTATCTCTATGATGCCATGTCAGATATGTTCTTGAAACAAATAACCATATTAACCAAAAGCTTAGAATATCAAATGTTATTATACTTTTCCGATTTCAACAACAAATATCTTCAAAATTTAATCCACAATAAGTACATAACTGCAAATATTTTGTTTTTTTAATGGCCATTAAAATGTCACCTCAAATTTCTAACTCATTGTGTTAAGAGCTAGTAACCTCACCATGGAAATCTCATTACTTAATACAAACACCATGCGTTTTTGTGAAAATATCAAAATTATAAGAACTGATTCTTCAGATACCTATTACAAGACTCAAGTTACCTTTATTATTATCCTCTTCCACTGGTTCAAGACTGGTAGGGACCGCTAGTGGAGCCTACAATTCCAAAATAGTAAAGTGAGATATTCAATAAATTAGTACATACTTAACACATAAGGTATCAAAAAAGCCATAGACCATTTGTTTATCCTAAATATGAAATCGTGAAAACATAATTAAAAGCAAATTTATTAAGAGAGATTCGAAGTTATGAAAAAGAAGAAAAGCACTACAAACTCTTGCATTAGTTTTCTATATTTGAAGCCTGGAAAAGTGAAAATAACTACTTCAAACACTTAAATTAAGTCATAAGAGTATTTTTACCATACAACGTTATTTGTTTTCTTCTTCTTTATCTTTAAAGTGTTTACTGTGAACATTATTGATACAAGTTATGTGCCATCAATATTGAGAATGAAGGTTAGAGCATATGTAGCCTCTTCCATCCAGTAAAAACAAAACACACACACCTAGCTTTCTCTCTCACCCTTCCTTCTTCTCCATATCTCCCTCTTCCTTCTTTCTCAATTTCATCCTCCATACTTCACCTATTTCAGAATCTGATCGTGCTCTACAGTTGTTGAGAAATCTGTGATCATTTCTAACCGATTAAAATCTCAATCAGAGTAAGTTTCCTCGAGTTTGGATTATTATCACTGTCTTGTTGGACAAATTCATTTGGAGATCGTCGTCTCAAGCAAGGGAAAATAGTTTTAAGTCTTTCAATAGTAACATAGGTTAAAAGCTTTGACTGTGATAGGTTTCGGTTCTAAGGTTCAATTTCTCTTACATATGTGTCTTATGATGAAATTGGTTGATTATGCATCTAGTATAAACTATGATATTAATAGCTTGGTAGACAAGAACTATTTCTTAACATTGTAAATTGTTGGATTGATATGGTTGTCTATGAAGGAATTGAAATTATATGTGTGATGTCTGAATTATAAATTCATATGTAATTATTTTGGTTGAAATGAAACCAGTGTACTGGGGGTTAAAAGGAAATCAAGGTACCATGATTACATATGCATCAATATTCTTCAATATGATTGAATTGATATGTTATGTATGATGATTGAGTTATAGGCTTATATATAGTCATTTTGGTTGAAATGAAACCAGTGTATTGGAGGTTGAAAGGAAATTAAGGTACCAATGTTACATATGCACCTATAAGCTTTAGAATGGTTGAAATGATATGATTATTGTTATGACTGAATGATGAGTCCATATACAATCATTTTGATTGAAATGAAATCAAAGTCCTTGATATTGAAAGGAACTCAAGGTATGATGATTGCAAATAAATCATTATGAAGTCAATTGGCTTGGAATAAAGTATAAAAGATTGTGATTGGATGATAAACCTATTTGTATTTAACTTGAGAGTTGATATTTAAATTCTTAAATCTATTCACTTCATTTCCTTTTACTTTTTCAAGTTGAAAACATTATTTCTCTAACTTACCCTTATTTGTATTGTTTTGTTATGAATTGTGATACCTATATTATGTACACAAGTAGATGCAGATGTAGGTTTTGAAACATATTAACGAGTATAAACCCTTAATTTGGTCTTTCTTTTGCATTGATTGGTATCATTGTCTAGTTGGAGGAATTAATTTGGGGATTCGTCGTCTCAGGTAAGAGAAGCTAGTTTTAAGTCTTTCAATAGTAACTTAGGTTAAAAGCTTTGACTGTCATGAAATTTTGTTCTAAGTTTCAATTTCTATTACAAATGTGTCTTATGATGAAATTGGTTGATTATGTATCTAGTATGAACTATGATATTGGCAGCTTGATAGATAAGGTTTGTTTCTGAATATTGTAAATTTTTTCATTGATATGGTTATGTATGATAGAATTGAAATGATATGTGTGATGTCTGAATTATAGACACATATGTAATCATTGTGGTTAAAATGAAATAAGTGTATTGGGGGTTGAGAGAAAATCAAAGTACCATGGTTACATATGCATCTATATGCTTTAATATAATTAAATTGATATATTATACATGATGATTGAGTTATAGGCTCGTATGTAATCATTTTGGTTGAAATGAAACCAATGTACTAGGGGTTGAAAAGAAATCATGGTAGCATGGTTACATATGCACCTACAAGCTTCAGAATGGTTGAAATGATATGATTATTTTTATGAATGAATGATGAGCCCATACACAATCATTTTGATTGAAATGAAATCAGAGTACTAGAGATTGAAAGGAAATCAAGGTACTATGATTGCAAATGAATCATTGTGAAATCAATAGGCTTGGAATAGAGTATAAAAGATTGTGATTAGATGATAGACCTATTTGTATTTGACTTGAGAGTTGATATTTAAATCCTTAAATATATTCACTTCATTTCCTTTTACTTTCTCAAGTTGAAAACATTACTTCACTAGCTTACCCTTGTTTGTATTGTTGTGTTGTGAACTATGATGATTGTACTATGTATAGGAGCAGATGTAGAGTCATGTTTTGAAGCATATTAAGGAATATATACCCTTAATTTGGTCTTTCGTTAGCCTTGTATACATATGTATATATGTTTGATGTATCTAAAGACTTTATATAATACTTTGAACCTTGAATGCATGTTAGTACTTGGTAGTAGATAAAAGTTAATTTAGTTGAGAAATTATTTTATGATACTTTCTCTTAAGCGGAGGAATCTCGCTCAAGCAAATTATACAGAAAAATTTACTTTACAAATCTCACGTGATCAAGATACAACTCACTTGAGTGAGTTCTTTGAAATAAAACATATGCTCTCGAGTTAACTTTTGCTTAAGCGAGGATAATTTCGCTCAAGCGAGGTCCATTCTCGCTCAAGCAAAGGAATTTTCGATCAAGTGAGGTCCATTCTTACTCAAGCTAAAAATTTTCGCTCAAGCTAAAAGAAATGACTTTTTCTTCTTTTTTTACTCTTGTTTTTTTATTTGTTTGTTAAGTATTTTGCAGTCTGAAATTATATTTTGTTTTTTCATAATGTTTTATTTTAAAGTTGAATGAGAAATGTTATAGGTTTTTTGGGCTGTGATAGAAACTTTAACAAAAACTCAACAAAATGGTGGAATAGTGGTTTATAATTGGGTGCAACAATTATTTTAAACAGGTTTTTAAAACAACTAAACTAGGAAAGAAATTACTGACAATTGGTTGACTTTGTATCTGTTGTTGTTGCATCTGTTGATATTTTAGAATAGTCCAATCAAATAAATAGTCAGAATCATATCCTGGTAAAGAAGATTTTATAACATTAGCATAATAGACAAATATTACACCACAATGTAAAAAACAGATAAGAACACCAACAATGCAATTAAGGAAGAACATAAACATATTAATAATGCATGATATTTTATAACTTATTTATTCACAACTATTAACAAAAAGTGATGTAATTAAAAAATCCATAAAATATAAACATGATACTTGATTTTACATTTGAGATTGAATAAAGATTATAAAACAATAAAATAAAATAAAATAAAAAGTAATAAGACTTGATAGAATTGATCTCTAATCTTTGGTTGTGTGATCAATAGTAAAAAGCAATGTGCCAAAAGAAAGATAATTGGTATATAATCTAGTAACATTTAAGGTATTAATAATAACAAGTTATCCGTGGAGAATAATTATAAAAAAAAATAAGGACACGCACTATTGGTCCACAATTGTGCCACCAACAATGGAGAGTGAAGAATCATTGAATAACTAAAGTAATTTAAATTGCAAAAGTCAATATAATAAATTACGTAGAATTTATCTTAATAGACTAAGAAAATTTAGTATATATTTAGAATTATCAATCAACAATTATGAAGAATAATAATACAATCTAATATTTCTCTTATCTTGCTTATATATGTAGTATTTATTGCTCTCAAGTGTGTATTCATCAAAGTTTCACATTGAATAATGTGAAGAAGGGAAAAGTAAGAATATATTATAAAAATGTAGAGTTGATTTGAATGTTGTTCTCATAACTCAACAAGTTTCTTGAGAGTGTATAGGACTTTTTAGTTGTGTTATGGGAAACTTTGCAATTTTATCCTTGTAAAGTTGTTGCATGAGAAGGTTCACAATTTTCACTAGAAAAATTACACGAGAAAGTTTGTAAATTTTTTCAAAAAAGTTGTATGAGGGTTTTCAATTTTTGCTAATATATGTTGAGTAACAATACTTTTTGTTGAGTATTTTTGGATGTAGGACTTGAGGTGCTAAATCATGTTAAATTTATTGTGCACTTTTATTGAAATTTATGATTTTATTTTTGGTGTGTTTTTACTAGAAAAGATTATTTAATATTGCATGATTCCCAATAGTATTCACCTTTCTATCAAAAGTTATACCATTTATCTTTTTCTCTTCATAATACATAAAGCATTTGTGAACACCTTGCTAGTACTTGATTTCATTATCCTTTTGTATTAGCATTTTTTAACTCTTAAAGTCACCTATATAACCTATATATTAAGGTGTGAACAGGCTTTAGTCTCAAAAGATTATCAATAGACTAGATTGGTCAAATGACAAATGATTATTTAGTCCCCACTCATGCTAAACCAAAAGATAATAACATAATAAACTCAAAAACTTTGTCCCAAAATTAACAGTAATATTCATTACTTGATGTTTGCCTTCCCAAGGTTAGAATATTAATACACTCTCCGAAGAAGCACTTGCATTTATGTAGTCGCAAGGAATGTGATCAAATATTGTCAAACACTTTCACATGTTCAAAGGTCTATGCAACAACTTTGGTGTAATGGAGAAACTTATTCTAAACAAAGAAAAACATTGTATCTCGTCACCGTCCTTGACCCTCAGTATCAAACATTCACAACAATCATAATAAAACCTTCAAGACCATCATAATTTCAAGGTTATCTCACAACTAGAGCCTTAATCAATGACACAATTGGTTTTCTAGTCTTTCCAATATGCACAACATTTTTTTATCCTTAAATGACCTTCTATAACTAACAACAACGATCTAATCAAATTTTTTCTTTTGAGATGGCCAAATCTCTAAGCCTTCACATCAACAATCTAAGGGTTTCAATAACAACCTAGTAACCAAAATAAAACCAACCCACTTTGAGCACTCAATACATCCTCTGCCAAAGGAACAACATTACGTGACTCCTAATGAAAGAGAGCTATATAGAAAAGTTATGTTCGTGGGTTCATAAGAAACCAACTCAATATGGTGAGATACCTTAAGCACTTATTCTTTCACATTAAACAACACAATTCTTAACACATAATAGACCTCTAACATTAGAGCCTACACTAATACTAGTATATTAAGTAACTTCTGACAATATTTAGAAATATATTTTTCTTTATTAGTAGAAATTCTACTCAACTTCTTCTAAGATATTTTTCTTGTTCTTAATTTAACAAAAATATTTGCTCTTTATAAGTCAACTAACAAATCAATCTCATGTTAACTTGAGTTTTTCTAATGCTTATTTTTCTTTTGTCTTAAGGCACAAGAGATACAGAAGCCCTACACACATAGAAGGCAAAGTCATACCTTTTCTTTCCTCCTTGTCTATATTTTATTTCTCCAATCATTTTACATTAGAGTCAACAAATATTTGGCACAAGCGACCCAAACAACCTCAAACTAATGATCTAGTCACATCATTTTCAGTTCACTCCAATACATTTCTTCTATCATTTTTTAGTTGTTGATGAGTTTTCATCATTTTAAAACAATCATTATAATGTATTAGTTCATTAGTACAATGAACTGCATGAAGGATTTAGGTAAATTAGCATAGAAGTGAAACGCAAATTGGTACACATGAATCAATTTGTGGTTATTCACTATGCATAGTGAATTATGTTTTCATTACTAGAGAACAAGTCAATTGATGTATTTTGAACTTTTCCATTTGTGGTAGATGTCAATTAGCAAATCTTAGTAAACTAACATTTTATTGTTATATTCTTTGTAGCATCCAAATTGTTGTTTGAGGCCTTCTGCAGGAAAATAACTTAACCTCTTTTAAATTCATTTTTGTAATGTCTTTTACGAAGAAATTCTCTCAACGAATATGAATTTTTCTCAGCAAAATTATGTAGAAGATGAATATTGAAGGTTTTATGCATAATTTTCCCAATCATGTCCAATACATAACCATTTTCCTTTTGCTAAGTGAATTTGAGTTGTAGAACTCCAAAATTTAGCTAGGCTCATTCTGATAAGTGCTTTGGTATTCACCCAATAAATATAGAACATTTAGCCAACGAATGTCTTATTGCTCAATGAAAGAAGTTGTCCAATTTTAGAATTTTAGACTCTGCTTTTAGGAGTCATTTTGCTCAACTATTTGGAATCTACTCACCAAACTTAAGGCAATGTGACAACAGGATTAAAATTTGATCAACAAAATGGGAATTTGCTCAAGTGATTGTTCCCTACTTGTTACATACAAATAACCTTAAGAGAATAAGAGAGTTCTTTGCCATTAAGGCACAAGGACCGCAAGATCCTTCCTTTCGCCATCTTTGTTAGCATCTCCATCACTTCTTTCTTCCCTCCTCCTCAAGTTCCACTCATTAACTATGTTTTATGCAAGTGGTTATCATATTTCATTTTTTCTTCCTCTTTGTGGTGTGAGATATGACATAGAATAATAATAAGGTCTTCGGGTTGTGAAACCCTAACCCTTGAAATCCTTTTATAAATAGATGTTTTCTTGAACTATTTCATATAGATTCTTGAAATTGTTGTTTCTCTATATTGAAATATAGTTCTTAGTAAAAAAAAAGGATTTTTAAATATAGTTTATATTTCAAAAGTTATTTGGGAAACAGATTCTAAAGTATGATTGTTTAAATCCACATCACTTAAAGCGTTTATATGGCTATAATTAAATAACCTTAAAAGGATGTGATGGATCCTCAGGTTTGAACCCTCTAGAGGGGTATAAATATCATAAATTTATAGAGTAAATGAGAGGAAGACCTCTCAAAATGTTTAAACTCAATGGTAAACCAATAGAATAGTGAAAATTTTTAAAGAGATTTTAGTGATAAATACACATTACTACTTCATGAGTTTAATTATGTTAGTTTCTTTAAATTTGGGATATGTTAGCAAACTTCTTTTTTAACTACTTCTTGGACCAATATAATCATCCTAAGGTATTTCAAGGGCCAAAACCACAATTTGTTTTATTTATAGTTCTTAATCTCTCACATACTAGACATCTAAATTTTTGTTATTTCTTTTTTATTTCTCTAGTGAATATTTTAGTTCCATTATTTATTTCTTTTAATATTGCGTAGCAAATTTAAGGAATCGTTACAATTTTCCTCATGAACCCTAATTTGTGAACAAAATTTATTTGCTTTTAACTTATTAGATCATTTAATTCAACCTAAAGTCTCTTAGTGCTTAGTCATGCTTAAATTTTTCCCTGTCAATTAGCTTTGCATAACAAAATTGGTTAGTTTGTCAAACCTTGGATAGTCAGTATTAGAAATTTTTCGTGATCAACCTGAATTTCTTATTCTCCTATTATTTATTCTTAATGTCTTTCTAGGTTTTGTTTTTTTATGATCAACTGAGAATAACTCTAAAACAAATAATTTCCATTACCAAAAGTGATTGTATAGTCATTTATATAGATCCGATAAGGTGATTAGTGGAAGAAAACTAACATTATTTCCAGGCAAACCACTTAAAGATAATACTAAAATGAGGTCGAAAAAACTCACTTTGAGGATTCAAGTTACTTTAATAATATTGTTAGAGCCTTAAAATATCTCACTATCACTCCGCTTGATATTTCATATGGTGTTAACTATACATCCCAATTTATCCATTTTCCTATTCTTATGAATTTAAAATTGGCTCATTATAATTTACGATATTGTAGAGGAATTATTGTCGTAGGTCCTTATTTTACTTCAAACGCTACAGTTTTTTATTTCCCTCTTTTATTAAAATTGTTTGGTTTCCTACCATTTGGTACTTCACCATCTACTATTGTATTTTTATTGGCAAAAGTCTTATCTCATGGTATGCTGAGAAACAACCAATAGTTTCTAGCTCTAATAGTGAGCCTAAATATAAGACCATTGAAAAAAAATTACAGTTAAACTCAAATCATTCCCTTTTCTCTTGAAATTCCTACACTTTTCACTTTCTCCTCTCCACTATTAGTATTAGTAGCCTTCACATGACCGTCAATATAGTTTTCCATGCTCACAACAAACATAAATATATTTAATTATCATGTCATTCACAAACAAGTTCCAGTTGGTCATATTGTCACTCATCATATTTTTATCAATGATGAAGTTGTTGCATTAATTACTAAGCTCATATTCAAGGTTATTCTCATGTATATTTGGACCAAATTTTCCTTTATCCTAGGCCTTATTTGAGGGAGGGTATTAACACTAACCAATTTGTTCATGGAAAAAGATTATGATAATTATGAAAAAGAAATTAAGAGATGTTACAAGAAAATTTCCCACAATTATGCCACCAAGGAAGCAAAGTTGTTAAAGGATTCAAGTGCTTTAAATGGCTTAAATTAGTTCACAAAATTAACCAAATTTTACCAAAATATAATAAGCAAAACTTAGTTTATATTTGGAATTTATTAATTTTCAATTGTGTAAATTCATTGTATGCTTTATTATATATCTCTATCTTTTATAAGTAGTGTTTGTGTTTCTTTCTTTTTTTTTACTAGTGTTAAGAATTTTAATAATTTTCTTCGTGGGAACAAACATAAAATGGTCATTGTGAAATTCATATATCTTAATTGTTAAGCTTGAGTAATATAGTCATGCACGTGGCCTAGATGTAATAAAAACACCGAAAACGAATGCTTAAATTCATAATATTATACAATGATTTCATTTCAAATAAAATATCATACACTATTGCAATTAATGTTGGTGGAATAATAAATTAACAAGCAAATTAATTTCTATATCACTAAAACTATTTGTAGTCCTCTTAGTCTTCTAGTTAAACTTTCTGGCATTACTTATTTCTTATGGATGATTTGGAGGATGAGAAAATTTACCAAATTTCAGTAGGCTATTAGCATGGATATTGTTTTACATGTTATTAAGGATTGTATTTGGATCTTAGGTAATGCTTTCGAAAATCATATGACTAACCAGATCTTATATTTTTCTATTTTGAAACATTTCAATATTAGCACGAGAACCAGAAAGATTATGTCCACTATGCAAGTTTTTTTGGCACTTTCCTGAAGTTAGTTGAATTAAAGTCAACATTGATGAAGGTGTTAGAGGCCTTCCTGCCTGGTTTTGCAGCTTGTGGAGATATTTTCAAAAGCAATCTTAGGAAATATGTGGGTAACCTTTCTTTGGTCATCAACGTACACTTAATGCTAAAGTCATTAATGTCATTTTTGTTATTGATTATGTTCAATTGAAAGGTTATAAAGAGCTTTGGTTGGAGTGTGACTCTTCTTTATTTTTCAAGTTTTTGATATGGATCATATCATTCTTAGGAGATTTGTGTCACTATGAATTTTAAAGTGATTATGTCTTTAGGAAAGGTAATAATTGTGTTGATAGGTTGGCTAATTTAGGTGAGAAAATTAGGATTGACTTTTCTTGGTTTTCTACTTTACATGACTGTATTAGGCTGAACTTTTTTCATAATATGTTCCAACTCCCTTCGTTTCATTTGTAGAGAGTTTGTTCTTTTTTTTTTTTGTATGGGTTTGGTATGGTCTCCCATGGTTTTTGTTATTTTTTCTTCTTATTTTTATTTAATAATATGTTTTACCTATGATGACAAATGATTAGTGGGTTTTGAGGTGTCATCCTAGCTAAGATGTCATAATACATAGTGATGCCTAACATGAGTCTTTTATTTAAAAAAAAAAAAAAAAAAAAAAAATAAAAAAAAAAAAAAAAAAAAAAAAAGAAAAAAAAAAAAAAAAAAAAAACTTCTACAACATGGCATGAATTGCATGTGATAAATCAAAGTAAATACCTGCACGAGTAAACAAATTACGGAATAGACGCTTCAAAAGACCATAATCTGGTCGTTGATCAAATGTCAAAGAGCGACAATAATGAAAGTAAGAAGCAAACTCCACCGGATATGATTTGCAAAGTACCTAAGAAGATAAAATGTAGTCATTAAACTTATATGTATAACAAAAAGTTTAATAGGAAAGTCTTTCTGATGATTAGTTAAACATTTATTAAACCATTAATACCATTTTAAAAACTAATAATTTGATTATGTAGTCAAGAATTCAAGTCTTTAAAACTAAGTTACCCAAAGTTTTTTTAATTCTTAGAATCATTTGCTTCTCCTTGGTTAACATACTTTGACTTGTCCCTCGTTATTCAACCCAAATAAATAAAGACAAAAATTAAAATAATGGAATTGTAAAGGAAAATCTACACCAAACAAACTCTATTCCAATTTTAGAAGTAATTTGTAGACCATAAATGCATCATATAAATTGTTTATATACAATTTAAGAAAAAGAATTAGTGTTGGTAAAAGTGAAAATGGTTGATGAACACACCTCAATCGGTGTTGATAACTTCTTCTTGCAAATTTTATCATACTTTTGTCTTTTGGTGACAGCTTGCAAACCTTGCCACGGAAGACTAGAAGAATTCAAGAACCAAGTAGTCAAAGCATGCATAGTTGGAAAACATTTGCAACTAATGCTCATTTTTTTATTAAATCAGGATTCCTCTTAAGATTACATTCAATAAGATTACACATACCTTCCTCTTAGAAAGTACATTAAAACATAGCCAAGAGACTCCAAATCATCCCGACGACTTTGCTCTAAATAAGTAAAACAAAATTTTTGAGGGAGATTGTAGGTTACAATCTATAGAGAAAAAATAAGGAAAAAATCTTTGTACTTACCAATTCCTGAGTGAGTATTGTAGCTTGCATAACGTGCAGTCCCTGTTAAGCCTTTGTTCTCTCTAGATGAATTTATCAATGTAAAAATAAACTTTCAGCATCAATACTCAGACTTAAAATATAACTTGATTCTGGTCCTTATTTATCATAGTTAACAAAAAAAATCCAAATTTTAAATACTTTTAGTATGTTATGAAGAGGCATTCTAGAAACATGTTCTTTAAAGATATCTTTAGGATGTTGTTTTAAAGTAGTAGCTAGCATTTGTGGAAAAAGTTCTAGAACCATGAAATTAAGTACGTGGTGGAAAAATACTAACCATATGTATATAAAAATTCATTAGTATCAAAAGGGTAGTTGTCCTAGAGTTTTTGCAAAGTCAAAAAACTAGAAAGTGACCAATTTTAATCACCTCTTTGTCCAAAATACTAGTATTTCTCATTCTCAAACATTTCCTTCACTAATAATAGCATTCCTACAAATCATAATCAAAGATCTAATCTAAAATGAGGGTTACAAAGGCATGGTTCTTATTTAAGTCGCAATTCAAGATGAAGGCTCTTTTAGTGTACAAGATGTTTGTGAGATAATTATGATAACTAAGCCAAAGAATGAGGTTAATCTTTCTCGAACTCAAAGGGATAATTTTAAGACTCAAGAAAGATAATTAAGAAGACTCTCTATTTAATATATCAAAGATTAGATAATGATAATATATCAGAAGCAAAGTTGGAAAAATGAAGAATGGAAAAATCGTCAAACTTAGGAAAAGTATCTAGTAAAGAAGGATGTCTTCAAAATTTAATAGCCAAATTTGTAACATTTCATATGAAAGAATGTAAAATTGTATCGATTATTTCTCTAGAGTTTAAACGGTCACTAATCAACTCAAGGGAAATGGTGTAAAAAAATATGGAGAAAATTATTACATCATTAGATATAAAGTTTGAACATACTGACACCACCGTTGAAGAAACAGAAGACTTTGAGGCTATAAATTGTGAACAACATTCAAACTTATTAAAAAAGTATGAATAGGAGAAGAAAAAGGAAAGGATCATAGAGCAAAGAATATGGTCACAATAATTGAAGTTTACAAGGATAAAGCCATGGTTGCAATTGAGGATAAGGAAGAAGTCACTATGGAGATTGTGGACAAGGATGAAGTTGTAGACCCTATGATGATGACAACAATTTACAAAGAGGATGAAACTCAATAAGAGGTTGTGGACAAGACAAATCATTATCAATGTATGACAAGTTTAATGTGTAAGAAGTTTTCTCACTATAATTTTGAATGTAGAGCACCTAGAAACAATATCGTTTAAAAGAAGGACAATATATTGAAGAAACAAGTAAATACGATAAAACCTTATTGATGCTTTGTATGGAAAATGAACATAGTGAAGATAGAATTCGATACTTAGACTCCAAACAAGCAATCATATTGTAGAAAAAATAAGCATGTTGTGGAGGTTAATGAATTGGTGAGTGATAATGCATCCTTTAGAGATGAATCTAAGACACAAGTGAAAGGAAAATGTAACATTGTTATTCATTTAAAGAATGGTGATCACATGTTATTAGCATAAAAGAAAATAACATGTCTATTATAGACAATACAAGTAACTTGATTGTTACGATGTCAATGTCAAGAAACAAAATGTTGGTGTTGAACATTTAATTTTGCAAAATGTCTCAAGATGTGCTACAAGGAAATTTTGTGGCTTTAGCACCTTCAATTTGGGCATTCGAATTTTAGAGGATTAGACTTTCTCTCAAACAAGGAAATGGTGAAAGGATTACCTTACATTAGTCAAGTTAATCAAGTTTGAAAAGGAATTTACTTGGAAATCAATTGAAGAAATCATTTCCAAATGGTTAATGGAATTTTTATATACAAATAAATGTAGCTCGATCAAGCCAAGCTCACTTTTTAAGAATAATGCTTTATTGCTTTCATTATTTATTTTTCAAGAAAAACATATGTGGTTAGTTTTTTAAAGATTAAAACATAGGTGTTTGAGAATTTCATGAAATAAAGGTCCATTGTGAGAAATAAAACGGTCTAGATATCAAGGACATGCGATGTGATCACAGGGAAGAGTTCACATCAAAAGAATTTCAAAAGTATTATGAAACATGAAATTCGATGCATTTACTAGTATTACAACAATATGTAGTAGGAAGGAAGATTTAAAAAAAAATTGAACATGGTTATGAGCATGCTCAAGAGTAAGAGACTAGCAAAGGAGTTTTTGTTAGCAGTGGCTTGTATACTTGACCTCTCTAACCAGCCTTCAACAAGAGTAGAAAGAAAGCACCACAAGAAGCATGAAAGAAAGCCTAATATTCCTATGTAAGAATCTTTGAAGTATTACTCATGTATACACACCTGATGAGAAAAGAAGAAACTTGGATTATAAAAGCAAGAATTAAATCTCCATCATTTATTAGTTGAATCCCAAAGGCTATAAGCTTTGTAATCGTAAAACAAGGAAGTGTGTGTTATTTTCAATAAAGAAAGAGAATGGAACTGAGTACCACATGATGGAAACTAAAAATTATTTCTATGTTTATAAGAAGATGCTAGAGAAATCAAAGATAAACCAAGAAACAAAGGAGCTTATTACCCTACCAACTTCACTAAGTAGAAAGGTTCAAGAACTTAAAATCTAAAGTGAAATTAATTTCAAGCTTTAGTAGCTTACGAAAAAGTTATAAAGAAATTTAAAAAAAACCATAAAGAACAAGAACTAGAAAAAGTTGTGGTCGAAGAAATCAAAGAGAGGAATGACACATGGAAATTAGTTTTACTTTCAAAGGGACATAAAATGAGTGTCAAATGGGTGTATAAAGGTAAGAAGAATGCCAAGAGCGAAGTTGAAAGATAGAAGACAAGAATTATGACAAAAGGCAACAACTAAATGGTTGGTATCAATTTTTTTGAGGTATTCGTCCTCATTTCTCAACTGAAAATTCTAAGACAAATTATTTTACTAGCAGGTGAAAATAATTGAAAGTTACATACAATGGATGTCAAATATTCCTTCCTTAATGAATTTCTTGAAGATGAAGTCTATTAAACAATATCAAAGATATAAAGTCAAGGGACAAGAAGATAAGGTCTTAAAGTTTAAAAAAAATACACTATATGGGCTAAAACAAGTTGTAAGACCTCAATAATGATGTTTTAAATGTGTGCTTGTATATAAATGACTTAGTTTTCACATGTAGAATCTAAGAATGTTGAAGGAGTTTACGAAAGAGGTGACAAAAGAGTTTGAGATGACTAAAATTTGTATCACACCTTACTACATCAAAATTGAAGTAAAGCAAGAAAACAAAATCATCTTCATCACTTAAGAGCCTATGCAAAAGAGGTGATTAAGAAATTCTATATGGATTTCTCTAATATTATCGACACACCGATGGAATCTAAAATCATGTTATCAAAGCACAAGGGGGGGATTAAGAGTAATCCAACACTTTTTAAGAGTTTTGTTGGAACATTATGGTAATTAATATATTCTCTATGCAATTGGAGTTGTCAATCACTATCCAGAAAATTTAACATCCACTCAATGGAAGGTGACAAAGAGATTCTATAGTACAACAAATTTTAGCTTGTACTATATCTTTGATGATTACATGCTTCTTTGATATATTGATAATAATTTAAAGTAGAGATATGGATGACCACACGCACAAAAGATTTATGTTATGCATGGCAATAGTGGCGGATCTTAATAGGGACCGGGGGAGTCTTGACTCGCCAATCCCAATGTTAGATCCACCACTTATGATGTTTCTTCTTCCGAGAATAATGTGTTGTTACTTAAGGACAATGTAATTGTTTCGTATCCTTTACGTATAAGGTAAGGGTAGTTTAGTACGCGTGTGATAATGAAAGAAACTTGCCCACACTACCTTGCAACATGTGGAAAATAGACTTTAGTGGCTTTATGAAGATTGAATATTAAAACTACACTTAATTTGAATATATTATTTTAATCCTCCAAAATTATTGATCAAGATCCTCCATTTTATAGGAAACAGTAATTGATTGGTAGTTTTTAAGTAAGTATATGGTTAATACGTTGTGTGTTTGCAATACAACTTTCATATAAAATTTGTTAAAAAAATTGGGTTTGTCAAAGAAGAAAAGTCAACCAAGATTTTGGTGAATAACAAGTCAAACATAACTTATTCTAAGAACTTAGTTTACTATGATGAAATTTATAATATGCTTATGTGCGATCATAATATTAGAGAGTGCAAAGGATATACAGTGTAAGTATATAAAGACTTCTGATTAAGTAGAAGACTTTATTATATTGTGAATTTTGATTGGAGTAATAAAATTAAATGCAAATTAATTTAATTTTGGACAGTTGTTTTAATTAACTAAAAGTCCAATTTGTAAATATGTATGTACAAACTAGAAAAGTATTCTATAAATATATTCTATAAAGATATATTTAGGAGATAATTATAGAGTATCTGAAATTTAAATTGATTAATTTGTGGAAAAAGCTCTAAAAACACTTATAGTCATAAGATTATGTGCAAACTCCGAAACTTTATGAAAAGTAACTGGTATAAATAGAATGGGTATTTTCGAATTTGTATCAAGCCAACAAAACTAGAAGTGATTAATTATATAAATACTCTCCTCTTCCAAAATTATAGTCTTCTCTCAAATATTCAGTACCAAAATATCGTTCCAATGTAGCTAAATTTAGTCCAATAAAGCACAAGGAATTCTTATAAAATAATTTAAAGATAAAAAATTATTTCTAATTTCATAAACTACAAGTTGAAAGGCTTAAAGATAAAAAATTATTTAGAATTTCATAAATTACAAGTTGAAAGGCTTTTAGCAATAATATGCATCTACTTTTATATCAGATAGTTTTGCAACATTACTGTATGGACCAGTATAAAAAATTTTAACAATTATAAACTTCTACGTATATATAATATAAGAATAAACAGAGATAAAGGAGTTGCAGAGGATAAAATATCTTTAATTTTAATCTACTATTCCTAAACTGTACTAAAATGGGATGTTCCATAATTAATGGACCTGGACTCTAATCTATTTCCCCAACAGAGTATCTTCCTTATACCATCCTTACACGCACCACACATGGTAAATATGATCTGTAACAATTAAGAGATTAGATAAAATAGTAAAACCAAACATAAAAATACATGTACCTGTAAGGTATATGCTTATTTGTGATAGGATCCCTGTATCTTTTTGCCAGTCCAAAGTCAATCATGTAAATCTGAGAGTATTACAGATTGCATTAATTATATATTAAAAGTTTTGAAAGTTAAAGAAATATGTCTGTTTGACTTTTTGAGCTATTCTTTTAACGTGTTTTTAAAATATACAACTTTTAATATATTAAGAAAATTAATATTTTAAAATATCAAAATTAAAATATATTTGAAAGTATAATAGAAGGACTACACCAAAAATCCAAAATGAGAATTTAGTTTTAAAAATATTAAAGTAAAAAATTTATCCACACATATTTAAATTAGTAATTGAAAAGGATAAAATAATGCTGTTGACGCAATACCTGATTTGCTTTCTTTCCAAGACCCATAAGGAAGTTATCTGGTTTGATGTCTCTATGCAAAAATCCTTTGGAGTGCAAATATTCTATCCGTGTAAGCTGTACTCAATTAAACAAAATAAGATTTAGGTGCATTTGAATTTTTACTTCTAAATAAATATATTTAGTTTTCAAAACATGGCGTGGAAGGAAGTGCAAGCTACAACATTGTGAAATTAAGAGAGGTTGAACCGTATGAAAATTGAAGAAAATGAGTAAGCATATCCTAATTATTGGAAATAAATAACTTAAATACAATTTGCTAAACGAAATAAATTGAGAAAAAAGGGAATTAAAATGAAATTTTACTTAATTCCCAAATATTTGTATTTTTTTATAAAATCAACAAAAAATTATAATTTTGTTTTTCATTTCTAAAAATCATACTTGTTATCCTGATAGAAATTTTACTTATTTTTTTATCTTCATTTGATTATGTTATCACCACTATAACAAGTAATTAATCATACCTACATCCAAACTGTCACAATAGCATAGATAAAATAGTATAACATCCTAAATTGCAGAATTTGTCTTCAATCTGCCTAGAATACTAAGAAATAGGTCCTAGAAATGAATCAGTGATTACCATTTGATCAGCCAACATCAAAACTGTTTTGAGTGATAATTTATTCCCACAGAAGTAAAAGAGATCTTCAAGACTCGGTCCCAGAAGTTCAATAACAAGAACATTATTTTCCCCATCAGTACCACACCATTTCATTCTAGGAATTCCACCTTCAATTCCATAAGTACTTGGAATCAGAATCTATTAACACAATACATGGAAACTGTTGCAACAGCATTTGGAGTTCAACACACTTTTGAGCTTGTGTTAACTTACTTCCTCCTTGAAGAATATTATACAAGTTGGACTCATACACTAGCTGTGGTTGATTGGTTTTCCTGTTCTCCTGTAAATCAAGAAAGAAGCTTTTAGCCGGTAAAAGTTAAATAAAAACCTGCAGAAAAGATAGCCTTAATCTCTCTGGATTTTTTTTGTGTCTATGTTTTAGTTTCTATTATTAATTTTTTATTAGTGTAAAGATTTTAGAAAATTGAGTGTTGCAGGGAACATATTTAATATTATCTATTGTACACCAAAGATTGAATTGTGTTCAAGAATAATAAGCATTACTGCCATCATCATAGTGAATTAAACTTTTTAAAGACATAGAATAAAGAAAACACAACGTAAGATAAGATATAAGAGACTGTTTCATGTATAGATATTGGTCTATACCAAGCATCCCCAACAATATCCTTGGTTACTCTTACTCTTACATATAAAGTATGAGACAATTATGACTTAATTAGAAGCACTCACGGTCTTCTAACTAACTACACTAAAATGGTTACAAATTTGATAAATTACCAACTAGCATAAGTCTAATATTTGTCTGATATCAATATATGCTATGAAATGTTCTAAAGCTAAATAATATCCTATAAACTCTCTGTCTTTGACTACAATTGTTTTTCGTTAGAATTTCTAGACAATCAACATTCAACATTCAACTAAACCAAGTAATGCATGAATTTCCGCTAAGAACTAACTTATGTGAAAACATATATGGAATTATCTTTGGTGGCAATCTTCATCACTTTAATCATGTCCTTTGTGTGAACATATTGATCTTCGGCCTACCCTGTTGAACTTTAGCCAAACATATTGCATTTAAACTATTATAGAAAAAGATTGTCTTTCCTTGAGCAAACCCTATATAACATCGGACCCTTTAATCATACGCCTTCCTTTTGCCTCTCTATCAACATCAATGCCATGTACTTCGCCTCCGTGGTCGACAAAATCAATGTTGGATAGAAAATAGTTTTCCAACTTACTAGAGGTACCAATTATGAAAGTATAACTAGAAATGGAATGTCTAGCATCCAAGTTTGTTGCAAAGACAAAGTCAAAAAATCCTATCACAACATATTGTGAATCACCTTTTAGATAATTCCAATGTCTTTGATCCCCTTCAAATAAATTCATTTTTATCACCTGTCAGTTCTTATTCCTAGATTTACTCACACACATGCTCGTCAAAGTAAAAACTTGACAAGATTTGGTTTAATGCACATTATCTCGTACATAAAGTTTCCCACTACACTTAGTATAAGGAACAAAAGACAAGTATTCCTTCTCCCTTTTAGTCTAAGTAGTATTGAGCTCTTAAAGATATACAAATGTTGTCAAACGTGTGATTATAAGTTTAGCACACTCAATCCTAAAATGTCTCGACACCTTTTGGATGTAGTTTTTTGAATGCAAAAAATAAAAAAAAATAAAAAAAAAACCCTTCTTATATATGCTCGATCCCTCTTGATATTAATTCCAAAATCACTTTTACAATGCCCATATCCTTCATTTAGAATTTATATTCTAACAATGACTTCAATTCTCTGATCTCAACCTCGTCTTGAGATGTTATCAATATGTTATATACATACAATAGATATGCAAGCTCATTATACTCCACCTTTAAATGGTAGAGCATGGATCATAAGGACTTTTTTCATAGTCTTGAGCAATAACGAATTGATCAAATATCTTATACTATTACGTATGAGGTTGTTTCAGTCTGTACCACAACCTTTTCCACTTACACACCCAGTCCTACTTGTGCTCCATCTCAAAACCATATAATTGACACATTAAAATATCTTCCTCCAAGTGGCCATGAAGAAAATGTGTTTTCATATCTAACTATTCAAGCCTCGTGTCTTCATTGACTACCAAAGCAAGTATGACCTTGTTCGGGTGATGATATAAATAATGATCAAGAAGAACTTGTTAAAGAAAGAGAAGAGGAGATAATAAGAATAAAGAAAGAAAGATGTCAAATAAAGATGTAGAAGAAGAAATGAAAGGGAAAATATCAAAGAAGATGAGATTAGAGGATTGTTTATGGCTAGTACTTAGATTTTATCATGAACTTGAGAGAAGTAAGTACTTGACAGTTGCAACTTGAGAAATCATAATCAAATTTGTAGACAGTTAGAAGTTTCCTTTGGAGCTTTTAAACTAACACATTGCACTCACATTAGCACAAGGGCTGGTTGGATTTCTCCATTTGACTCTTAAAGCTTTCAAGACACATTTGTAACTCTTGGAACTCTTAATGTGGCGCAACATATGCATGTTTCTCCAAGTCATCATTGTTTTTCACATGTAATTTTTAAGAACTACCGTGTGCTTTCCCTAATTTTAAGGGATTTGAGATGCTAAACATAGTTAAGTCAGTTGAATCTTGATTAGCACAATTAACTTCATTTGTCTTCTCCCTTCTTCTACCTTGGTCTAACCTCCTCTCTATATAAAGGAGTGCTCTCTCTTTGTAAATCACATCTTGAAGTAAATGAAAACTCCTTTGTGAGAATTTGTGAGAGAGTCTGAGTTATTCTCTTCTCTTATCTTGGTTCTTATCTTGAGAAACTTTCTCAAGTGGTGAATCTTCTTACACTTATCCTTGGAGTTCTTTTCTCAAGATGGCATATTCTTTCATACTTCTTTCTTTAATCCATTTTTGTTTTCAATTCCTTTATTTCTCTTGTTTTTAAGGTGTAAACCATGTTTGTCAAATGGGTTCTAACCTTGTTCTTCATTGCTTCTGCCAGTGCAACTACATCTTCCATGGGTTTTGAGTTTGAAAACACCTATTGAGTTTATCAAGGTCCTAACATCCATATCAAGCAATGATCATTAAACACTCTCAAACCAATGGTTTCAAAGCAATGGTTTCCACTTCTCATTTCGTTATGAAGTTCTCCTCAAATCAAAATGAAATAATAACTATCTATGTAGATAAGGGAAGGACTTCAAAATGTTGGGATGCGAATTTTGGAGTTCATCCACCATGAGTTACATGTCGGACTAAAGGTGAAATTAGAAGGAGGATATCGCTATGCCACGAGACTCGAGAACAAAGTATCAGGATAGGATGGAACCAACCCCATCTCAAATAGGGATTAAAGGGCCAAAAACAAAAATAGGAGGACATCTAAAAGGGTAGGCTATCAAAGAATTGATTAAATCATTGCAGAAAACTAAGATTTATTTGCATGGCCAACTACCAATATACTAGGAATTGATTCTCGAATCATTTCTCAAAAGTCGTTAATCAATAAAGAAGCTCGGTTAGTCTAACTAAAGAAAAGAAGGTTGGGTGAGGATAGGAGGTTAGCAGCAAACAAAGAAGATGAAAAATTGTTGATGGTTGGGTCCATTTGAGAAGTTCAATCTACATTTTAATAAAAAAAAAAAAAGAAATGGTGGGAAGTGACGAATGTGTACAGACTATATCGATCTAAATAAAATCTATCCAAAATATGCTTACCTCCTCCCTACTATAGATCGCCTAATTGATGGGTGACTAGCCACCAAATCTTGAGTTTCTTGGATGCTTACTTTGGATACAGTTAAATCCTAACGTATCCATCGGATAATGAGAAAACAAACTTTCATGGCTGAAACAACAAATTACTATTATGAAGTTATAACTTTTGGACTAAGGAATGCGAAAGCTACATATCATAGACTTATATAAATAGGATGTTTCGAGAATAGGTAGTTGGCAATATGGAGGTTTATGTCAATGACATGTGGTCAAGTCGGCTAACTTTCATTAGCACGTGAGCGACTTGGCCAAATTATTCTCCCAGTTAAGAAAGTATGGCACATTAAACCCTGAGAACTGTGTCTTTCGGGATGAAGGCAAAAAATTCATGTGGTTTATGCTAACCAAACAAGGTATTGAATCTAATCCAAACAAGTGTCACAGAATAATCAATATCAGATGTCTAGTAAATGTGAAGAAGGTTCAATGGTTGGTTGGCCGCCTAACATCATTATCCTAATTCTTGCCTAAATTATCTGAGAAAACTCGTCAAATGTTAGATTAATAAGACTAAGAGTTTCAAGTCGGATGAGAAGTAGGAAGTGGTCTCTAGAAAAATTTGAGCATTCTTGGCATCCCCTCCAGTTCTTTGTAAGCCAATATTATGAAAAGACCTCCTTCTTTATCTCTCAGTTTATGAAGATGAAGTCAGTGCAACATTAATATAAGATACCTCGAAACAACAACCAATTTATTTTGAGTTGAGTCCTTCGAGATGCTGAAATGAGGTATCAACTTATTGAGAAAGTTGCCCAAACACTTATATATGGATCAAGATACTTATGATCTATTTTCACAAAAAATCTATTGTCGTTAGTAGCAGGAAGAATAATTGTCTGGTCAATCAAGTAGTCTAAATTCAGAATTAAATATGAACCATGCGGTCCAATCAAATTTCAATGTTTGGCCAACTTCACTATCGAGCTACAAAATGACCATATCAATGATAATGACACATTGGAACTATATGTTTGTGGATCATCTAATAAGAAAGGAAACGGAGCAGGGATATGCTTAAAGGTCTATAAATATATTATTGGAATAGGCTTTAGATTTTAACTTTAAAACATCAAGTAGACCTATTAGCAAAGCTAACCAGTGAAAAGAAGAAATGAGGTTATGACACAATAATCCAACAAATATTACGTAAGCTTACCATAGTTATAGATGATTTTATGATGATATTCATAGCCAATAGGGATGGATGCAACCTATTAAGGAATACTTAACAGCAAAACTTGAGGATCAGAACCGTTTTAGTCAAGAGATAGCAAAGATAGTCACACATTTTGTATTAATAGGAGAACATCTTTACAAGAAGGGTTACACAAGGCCCATTCTCAAATGAGTCGCCAAAGAACAAGTCAAGTATATAATGAATGAGAATCATAACAGTATATGCGGGTAATATTCATGAAGAAAACTATGGTTGCGCGAATAATTAGGAACAAATATTACTAGCCAACTCTTTGAGTCTACTCTGACAAGTATGTTAAACGATGTAAAAGATGTCAAGAACATGGCAACTTAATTTACACCCCTTCTAGAGATTTACAAGCCATCGCTTCACCATGGCCATTTGATATATGGAGAATGGATATTGTGGGATCATTTCTCTCAACATTTGGACAATGTAAATTCTTAATAATCATTGTTGACTAGTTTACTAAGTGGATTGAGGCACAATCTTTAGCCTAAATTACATTTTGGTAAGTTCAAAGTTTTGTATGAAAGATTATTTGTCACTTCAAAATGCCTCATTCGATCGTCATTGGTAATGGGAGATAATTGACAAATAAAAAACTTATTGAATTCTATGATAATTTCGACATAAGACATCTAACAAGTTTTTTGGAACATCCATAAACAATGGCCAAGCAAAATCGACCAACAAGGTAGTTATCAAACTCAAAAAAAGACTTGGGGTGACAAAAGGAAGATAGGTTGAAGAGTTACGAGAGATATTATGGGCTTACAAATGTACTCTATAGTTTACCACTAGTGACTCCTTATAACCTTACATACAGAATTGATGCAACGCTATCGGTTGAAGTGGGAGAACCAACAATCCGATGATAGATGAATTAATAATGCTAATTTACATATTGAATTATACCTCTTAGAGCAAAATGAGAGATAAAGCAAGAATACAAGAAGAAATGTGTAAGCAAGAAGCAGCTTGTAGGTACAATGCCAAAGCTGGACCAAGATATTTTCATGAAGGTGATCTCATCTGGTGCATCACAAGTGATGCTCGGAAAAATAGACTTGAAGAAAATTTTGCACCAAGTTAGGTGGGAAGGACCCATTAGAGTTAAGGAATATCCTAATAGTGGAGTTATCGGTTGAAATGGTTTAGATGGAGAAGAATACCGAGAACTTGGAATGTCACTCATATCAAGTTTCACTTAACGAAATATGAATGTAAATATTTGAAATAAAAGCATTACTGGACTTTCCAATACACAACATGAAAGTTTTCATTTATCCTTCTCAACCAAGGAAGTTTTCATCTAAGTGAATCCCTCCCGATAAGTCTTTTCATTCTATCATTCTCGGTCAAGGAAGTTTTCATGTAAGTGAATCCCTCTTGAGATGTATTTTCATTCTACCCTTCTCTATTATGTAAGTTTTCACTTAAGTAAATCCTCTTGAGAAGTCCTTTCATTATACCCTTCTTTTTTAAGAAAATTCTAACTCTAATGCATCTTTTGAAAAGTCTATGTACTTTATCCTTTGCGGACAACAAAGTAAGGTTGAATAAATTTGAGGTACCTTATCTAGCCAAACTTAAAGTTAAAATTAAACTTGATAACCAAACAAAATAGTAGCAAAAAGCCTGAGATTATATTAATAATATTGACAATGGGCCAATATACAAAACAAAACAACCAAAAACTAAACTAAAATATCTCAAAGACAAAACAAAAAAGGCACTAACGACCATACTTTACTTCTTCATTCTATAATTTTGAATCTATCATTCTTAGGAGTCACCTCTTCCTCTTCGTTCGGAATCTCTTCCACTAGAATTAATTTTCCCTTATAAGAATCTTTTCCAGCATCAAAATCGTCTCAGTCTATGAGGATGTTGTAGAAATAAACAACCTGTTGCAATGCTGTCACAAAACCAAGTTTGTTCTGTTCAAGCACGAATTGTTGTGCCATTTGAAGATCTTTCTTTAATCGCTTGTTTCTCATCTATTTAGTGTGATGTGAAAGAGTCATATTAGTATAGCTTTGCCACAAACCCTCCACTTCTTCATAGAGTTTCTTTTCATCCATAGTCAACTTGACCACCTTTGTTGATAAGGTGAACTTTTCTGAACCACACCGGGAATGGACATCCTCAAAAGTTTTTACCTTATTACTTAGTGGCACGTTTTCTGGAAAAGAATCTTGTAAAGAGCTAGACAACTCCACTAGTTATTTCTTGAGTTTCTCCATTTTGGAAGTCATGGTGATCTTGGATAATTCCCCATCTAACGAAGATCCAATTAACATGGTGCTACCAGAAAATTCCACTAGCACTTCAATTAATTCCGTTGGAGAAGTCAACAGGTACAATTCCCTCTTGACACTTTTAAGACTGAAGGTCATTTTTCTAGTGACCCTCAATTCGGTTCCAAATAATTTGTTGGGAAAAAATGTGAATGTTTCCCCTGGACCTCGACGACTCTATTTGGGCAATCTCAAGGAAGACTTTTCTTTCTTCTTATGCCTCCTCTTGACATTGTCAAGTGGAGGACAAGCAACAGTAGTATAGACTTCCACATGAGCAGTTACAGGAATCACAACCTTTTTTTGCTTCTTGGCCAAGGAAGGTTGATGACTTAGGCAAAGCTTTTTGCAATAGGCCTTCCCTCTCTGAGTAGCAAAACCTATTATATCTATAATAGGGGAGAAATTCAGCAAAGTTAAAATCGAGCAAGACGCAACGAAAAGAAAAACAACACATACCATCAAGATTGTCTTAATGATGAGGCGACAAGTAAACACCGAGGAGTTTTTGGGTTGATAACTTCTTCGAAAGTTATTCAATCAAGGAAAGAGTTGCCAAGTCCTCGACTGTCATTAGATTTTTCGATCGAGAGTTATACCTAATCGGATTCCTTATCTAGTAAAAAAGAAATTATGGTTTATCCTTCTCACATAAATGACCTCAACCTCTTTCTTCTATTACTATTTTAAAAAATATTCCTTTAAAATTCTTATATGAAGTATAGGGTAGGAGAAAACATAACTTAACTTGACCGACAGGGAAAATCCAACCCACACTCTTTCTAGGATGAGTACTATAAAAGTACAAAATAGTTGGAAAATAGCCTTCACATGTAGTGCCAAGCATAATAGTCAAAATGTCTATAAGGCAACCTAGCTATTAGGATGAAGTTGTGTAGGAGCCACCTTTAATACTCATAGAACTCCCATTTTAAATGCATCTAACAGAAATCTCACATGCACATTTGTCAAAAAACAAGCATAGAAGATGAAAAAGTCATTGGCCAACTCTTCACGACCATGACATACATTATCAATTGCTTTGCATTGCTGAAATCTTCGACACCTTCTTCTAAGGTATTGACACTAAAATCCAAAGGAACGAAGGAATGATGACCACCTGTATTGTGAAAAATATTCTTGGACATTATAGTCAACCCACTCATACCCTGACCTTAGAAGAGCTCTCTTCGACCCTTTCCACATCTTCTTCGGCAATGATATCAAGAACCTTTTTGGTTACCTCAACATCCACTGTGACTACTTCAAATGTCGATTCTTTGGAAACAAGGGAGGTAATCTCAACCGAACTTAAATGAATGACCTCTTCGACAAACTTAAACCTAAACACACCATTATATGACCTCAAAAACTCCTCGAAACTTGAAATACTATTATGCAGCATTGATTGCATGCTGAAAATAACATCGTAAAACCTAGAAAAGTAAAAGAGTAACTCTTTAAATCTCAGACAAGAATGTAGAAAATGGTGGTCCAAAAAAAGAATGCAACCCATGTTCATAGGTCGTAACCAGTGGAGTCTAACGAAATGACATTATGTGCCAGGAATTAGATCAATTCCAATCTAATGACGCGACCTTTCATATCCAAACCCTACCATTCTAACAACACATTTATTAGGCAAAGAAACCTAATGTGATCTCGAAGTTTTTCATATCTTTTTAGATTTTAGAGCTTATTATGCTTTACACCACATTACAAAAGTCCTTTAAGCTTAAAGGGGCTAGTGTACAATATAAAACAATATTTAGTAAATCACAACCCTATATTTCAATGTATCGACTAAATGTCGGAAGAATCGACTAGCTTATAAAGAATCAAGATAAAAATTCTCCTAATCTTGGTATAATGTACAATCATTGTGACATGTCAAACTATGAATTATTAATAATCAATGTAATTAGTAAGTTAATATGGTTTATCGTCCTTCATTAATTTGGGTTATCATCTTTATTATCACATTTAATAATATTTAATAATGGACATGAAAAAATTAAGACCTTTGTAGAGTCCATGAGTAAAAGTCCACTACAAGATCAAATAAATAGGACACCACCTCACAGATAATAAGAGAGGAAAAAAACCTTAAAAACATTCATATTAAAAAAAAATATTAACTTAGATCATTAGAGTATTTTTACAAATATCTTACACCTCCAATGATAATAGAGAACTCTGAATACTAAATAAATATTTCTAAAAGAAATTAACATGGAACAGTCTTATTAAGTTGAAAAGACTTCCCGAACAAACTAATAATAACATGTTAATTTATTTGCATAGATTTAATAATATTAATGCGCTTAGTACCGTCTATATAATATTATCATATACTAAAATCACGATATATTTCGAAAAAAACTAATAAAAAATTACAATTTTATAAGGATTGAAAAAATATATGTTTAGGAGAATTAAAATGAACAATTACATATATGTTTACTTAGGGATAAGAACAAAAAACTAAGTTTGTCAAAAACGAAAGAAAAAAAGAAAGTAATATATTTACAAAGATTAGAAACAAAAGTCACGTATTTACTATACAAGAATAAAAAAAATAATTACTGAAAAATCTAATCATTTTCCAACAAGGAATATCAACAATTAAAAAATAACACTAATGGTCAATGATTTATAGATGTAATAAAGATTGAGAATCACAAACAATATTTTTAAGTTGAAGGAAAATCAAATTCTACTGACTCTTTAAGTTGAATGGAAAAAAGAGTAATAAATTATATTGCTGCTAAAATCGATTAATTTAGCCATTTCTTAAACAAATGATTGTGGTCAACATAAATACCTTTATAGTGTTCAACAATCTAGAAAAAGGCAAACAAAAATTTTCGACATAAGTAAGAAAAAAAACTTACGTTATTTCATCATAATATGTTCTCTGGGAGGAAAGACGATGTTAATCCAAATTATCTTTTTTAAGTTATTTATCTTTAGTAGTTAATTAATCTAAGTGTGACGCTTAAATATACTATTTGTTTAGTCCATCTAAATATATTACTTTTATTTTTTATTTTTTGTACTCGTAAATATATATATATATATATATATATATATATATATATATATATATATATTTATTATTATAAATATATAATTTTTTTTT
>Ga0209489_100445_pt1 | contig 76499 bp, 48 predicted proteins | sample SiratrowhiteBW_FD_187527 | JGI IMG/M metagenome (GOLD analysis project Ga0209489, IMG submission 187527) | Root nodule microbial communities of legume samples collected from California, USA - Siratro white BW (SPAdes) (version 2) | ecosystem: Host-associated > Plants > Roots > Nodule | place...
ATATATATATATATATATATATATATATATATATATATATATATATATATATATATATATATATTTGGGTTTGCATTATCTACAGCCCATTTTCATGGATACGTAGATTATTTAAATTGTTTAAATTTAATTATAGATTATTTCTTGAGTCTAAATTTATTATAATTGTTTAAATTGTTGTGTATTATATAAATCTCTTAAAAGACAACGAAATATTTATTACTTATTACATTTGTAACTGGTGCACTTGCCATAATAAGAAAAAATAATCTATCCGTATGTAATCTTCTGTCATACATTATGTTAGAATTTGAAATTCCTTGTGTTAGATGTACAGTAAACCTATATGATACCTACCCGTAAGAGCATTAAATGTAGGGTTATCATGTTATGATAAATTTGTATATCATACTCCTTTCGTCTACTGATAGCAACTGGCTATGTACCGTGTACTACATTCATCTAATATTCACAAAGTAATTGATTGGTACATAAAAAAGTTATGAATTTAATTCTATGTGACATATAATATTAAAACATTATACCATGAAATAAATTGTCGATTAATCAAGAATAAATATCTTTGAGTATTACAATATTACAAATTTTGAAATGTTACACAACATGTGAGAGATATGATAATTGATACCCTGCATCTCCAATTTTCGTTTTTCGGTACACTTATATTATAATAAAATAAATATAACTAATAATATAATATAACATGATAATAATTATTATTACTAAAATAATAATAAATTTAAATAATAATTATTTAATTTTTAATTTCATTTTAAAATAGTTGGTACTTTTATAATTCTCAATTAAAACATAATAATTTATTAATCACACTTAACAAATTAATTATATTTTATTTTCAATTATTTTTACCCACAAGAACAAATTTGTAATCTTATAATTTTACCAGTTAAAAAATGTAAAATATCAATCACACCTGTCACATCACTCAAATATTCATAATTTTTTTTCTCATTTCCCTTCATTTATCATTATCTTTCCCTTAATACAAACAACTTTACTTTCCACACACTTTCATCTTAAACCCAGTCTTTCAAATCTATCTTTAAAAACAAACAAATAAGTGAGAATGGGAAAATAAAAAATAAGAGCAAACATGTTAGTTGGGAAATAAGAGACAGGACACAATATAGTTGAGCAAGAATAAATAATGGTTTGTTAAGAAAGGTCTATTTAAAATGTCATAATATTAAATAGACATTTAACAAATTGGCAACTATAAACTTTACACTTTTCATGGAAAAAAAATACATTTTTACAACTATCTTGTTATATCATAAAAAGTGAAAACTTTTAAAAAATACCATATTAATATATATATATATATATATATATATATATATATATATATATATATATATATATATATTTGAGTTTAAATTTCATTTTCTTAAAGCCTTTATGTGATTTCAATGACAATCGCGATAACTTTATAAATGCAGTCCTTTTATGTGATGATAATAACAATTGCGACAACTTTATAAATGTAGACTAATATGGAAAAAGAAAGTGAAACATTATGTGAAATATGATGTAGAAAGCAATTGAATATCATATTTAAGGACCAAACATTTGTTACTTAAATCATATACTCATAAAATTTTAATCCTTCTATCAATATTTAAAACTAGAATCACATCATGATGAGGCTACAATGAGTGACTACTGTGGTTACCTCATCAACCTGTGATACCAAGTCAATTACATGTCCCTACAAGTATCCCTTCTACATATTTTATATAGATAATAAGAGTATGAGAAAGGCATCTGAATAAAAAGATTTGGAATACACTGATGATAAAGAACTTTTAAACTGTCAACTAATTATTAAATCATATTATTAGAAAATATTAACTACTCTAAATCTCATACTTAAAAATGCTACCAACTTGTTGACAATATAATTTTTTTGTGGTGACAGTGTTTAAAACTAAACTCGATGATAATGGTCAATTAAGATCCTTTCCCTCTAGCTAGGCCCGGTCCAGTACATTGAGCTTAACATCTTCTGTGCAATCACTTGACTCCTTTTCTGTTTCGAATGCTGGTACTTCATCAAATGTTTTTAATGTTGGAACAAACTTCTCCACTGGACAGAAGGCATAGTTCGTTTCTTTTCTCTCAATGCCACCAAATTCAGTCGAAAATTTACTAACTGCTCTTTGGGGAAGGTTGCTTCTGTTGATGAATGGTGATTTGGCTCCCTTTTCAGGGCTATCACATCGTGCAGGAGAAAAGCTTTGGTTGTCAAAAGATTGTTTCGGGCAAGGCCTTGAGCATGGAACTGAAATGCTCTTGTGTGCAATTACGCCAACTTTTGAGAGAGATGAGAATGAATCAGAATGTTTAGTCAAGTCATCAACATAGATCACATCATCAATGCGTGCAACAATGTTAGATGCCAAACTCTCTAGTACTCGTGAGTAGCTCTCCAGAATGGATTTCCCAACATCCTAGAAAACAGACAAATTCATAAATCTGAGATAAAACCTTTGAACACTCAACAAATAAGAAGAGTTAAGACATTTTTTTACCACAATTTAAAACACTGTGGAGGGACTAAAACAAGTCAAATACAACATTATTTTTATTGAATGTAGGAACTAAAAGACCTAATATCTAACACATAAAAAGACGTGACCATGGAGAATGAAATTAGATTACCTTGTTGCATTGGATTTTGCTCATATCTAAGGTTGTTTGAGGGAGACTTGGGAAACGTTGCTTCAAGCAAAGCAAAAGGCTTTCTGCTTTTTCTGCAAGAGTTTCGCTTTTGTCTCCCTCAACAATCAGATCCTTGAACATTTCCCATGATGATTTTGAATTACTTCTTGTAGTGCGACCTGTAGGCCTAGGGTTGGTCTTTTTACGCCAAATATAAATTGAAGCCTCTACTGTGTTGGCAATCTCTATGGCTTGATGTTCAGATGATAAATCAAGGGAAGCTAGCAAACACTCTGGAGAAAAATTGTCTGTTGTAATGTATCTGTAAATGACATCCCCCAAGCTGGCTCTTGCAGTCTGGAAAAAAGGGTTGTATCAGAAATTTTAGTGCTCATTCAGGTTAGTAAAGGTAATTTTTTTGAACTCTTCTTAATTAATTAAGATGCATAGGTAAGATTGTGATATAAGCCAGCACATGATAAGTTTATTATAAAGGTGCTTAATCAAACTGTTTAACCAAATGCACACAAGTCATTAGTTCTCATGATGCTTGAATAAGTAGGGTGTGAACATCCACATTATACCTTCGGAAGAGACTCCAAGTAAGTATCAGGAATCTCCATTTCAGCTAAAGCAATGCTGTTGATGGCCATTGCAGCTTTTAGTATCTGGTTTGTGCAATCCCTCTTGTGCTGTAACTCCTTTCTTGAATTTTCATGGAGACCACTAGGAGGGACTTGAGGTACAGGAAGCCACCACTTCTCCTCTAGTCGCTGAAGAGCTTGGCGGAAAGAAGATGAACCATCTGTATCAAGGGCCACAACCCCTTGGTCTACATACCTGAACTCTGGATCCACAAAACTATCTAGTATTTCCTATGAAAAGAGAAAATGTTTAGAATGTGCTATTTCTAGAAAGTGGATTAATGTACTATAAATGCTGTAAAATCTTACAAGAAGCATGTTATCTAATTTGCGCAGAGCTGGCAGATTGACATAAAGATCCGAGCGAGGTCTACAATTCATGACCTGATTCACATGTTAAAATAAACAGTCTTAAAATCAAGAACTATATTTATTCCTTATTTGGTAGAAACGTTAATCAATCCAAAAAAAAAAAAAAAAAGCATGGATGTTAGATCGTTTCTCCTGGGCCGCAAGTTAGACTATCTTAGACTTAATTATGGAGGGATTAGCACATTTTTAACAGATACAGTAAATCTGATCATAAACACTTCAAAATCAATCATGAACTTGTACCTTACTATCGATCAAACTTAATCCTTTTCTTTTCGAAACTGGCGTATCATGTAGCAAATATTACTAAAGTTTTCAACTTCAATTTACTATCCTAAAATTTCATGCTTACGTTACCAAATTAATCTAATGACCACCGGACAATTCATCATTGAGTGAATTGTCTATGGTTTGTTAATATTTACAAACCATAGGAAAAATCTTGCATTTCAAATGCCGAATGAAGGTTATGTTAAAAGTGTAAAAGGCAAAAGAAACACAGTTATAACCAACAGATGCATCAAACAGCAACATAAATCAACATCAAAATTGTTTTTTAAGTAGCATTTGTACCTCAAGCTTGCTTCCATCAGGAAATGTTTGCCATGTAGGCTTCAATTCAACAATATGATCACTGACACAAAGAAGCCACTCCATCTCTCTTCGCCACATTGCTTTCTTCTCTGATGTCAAAGGTTCCAACCTCCAAAGTTGCCCAAAGACGGTGGCTAGATATTCAGAAAATGTTTGGATAGCTATCAGAACTCAGATTCAAGTACGAATTGCAGTTCTTAATTCACTTCAGCAACCATAATCAAGAAACTGCTTCATGGATACATACCACATAGATTTGTGATGGCATTGGATATAGCCAATGCTGTAGGGACTCCATTTCCCGAACCTGACATATCTTCTCCAAGTAACAACTTTGCAAACCTCTCCTTCATCATTTCGATCTCTAACTCTGAGAACCAAAATCATATTACAGAACATTACATGTTGATATCGTAAGCCAGGAGCCCCCATTGTAGAAATGAAACCCAAATTATGGAAACCCCTAGCATTTAATGAAGTAGAACAAAACTAAGTCTAACAAGGTTAGCTTTTCCTGTCTTCACTCGCATACCACTAAAACTATGTTAACCAAAACAAAAGGTATGTATTATGTACATAAACAAATTAAATTTGAATACCTGGTATTGGTAGCACAGGATCTTGCTCAAAAATCTCATTACCAGTGTCCTGTTTCTCTGCTTCTTCACTTCCACGTGGACTGGTACAATTGGATTCAGAGATTTGCCGAACCGGCCACCCCATTGAAGTTGGTGAAGGGGAATCCTCAGCACTACCTTGACTCTGACCATCAAGTTCTGTTATCTCGGATGACAGCAACTCTGAGCTGGAACTGCTCTCCCTTCCTTTGTCTTCAACCAAATCAGCAATATTCTTATCATTACAACTATTTTCCCATTCTTTGTCTCCTTCAACCCCATCACTCTTCTCAATCAAAGCCTCACCTTTCATTGCTGCTTTCCCTTTTTCACATAAAAATGCGCATTCTAAAAGACAGTGTTGTTTCTTACCATACCAACGTGCAGAATACTTCTCATGCAAGGCCCTTTTGAAAGTTGTGAAAATTTTGAGGTAGTTGAGACACCGAGAACCTCAAAATGGATTGGATTAATGGGAATGATAAGGCACACCAATGGGACACTTTGCTTCGGCTTCTGATAGTGTTGTTTGTTGTTGAGTTTGTGCTCCTCGTTTGGTGAAAGAACCTTTCATAAGTTGTCAACAGTGTCTGATAGTGAAGGTAGATAGAAACACTGATGATGGACCATTTTGTGGGTTATGTCTGTTTTGCTTACTTATACGTGAGGGATGAAGGTGAATCCAATCATAATTTAGTACTGAAGATTGCTCAAATCACGTGAATATGAGAGACACATCAGAAACTATTCTTAACTCCATGAACGCTCCCCTTAGACTCCCCATAACTCTAATATTCCTGGTTCAACATTTTTTAGAACTTAATTAGAAGAATAAATTTATTTTGACACTACTGTTTCGAAATAACATTCCTTTTACACCTATTTTTTATAATAAAATATTAGACTTTAATAAAATAATATAATATTCGTTTAACACCTATTTTTTACAATAAAATATTATACTTTAAGAGTGTAATGGGTGTAATTTACTGTTAACAGTATCAACGTATTGTTCGTGTAATTAGAATGTGTATTCATAGTATAAAGTTTTTCTGCAGTCATTCATTCAACCGTGATTTGTATATACTGTCAATTCCTTGGTTGTTATAATAACACTTCGAAAGCTATATTTACCGGTGTTAAATGTTGATTTTGGTTCTTAAAAATATAACGTTGTGAAAATAGTCATTAAGAAAATTAAATTTTTTATTTAATTTTTGAATGTGTAAAAGTAGTGATAATAATAGGTTCTGATGTTATGTTTTGTGAAACTATCATCATATTAAGCTGTATTTTTTGTTTTGCACTAAATTGTGTTTTTTTAGGTCCCATTTAAAATTAAGTTACAAAAATTAGGAATTAATTTGTACTTTTTTACACAGTAAACAGCTGATTTAGATGAGAGGAGTAATTCTTTGAATGAATTATTTCACAATGGTTTTTAATTAATTTTGGATGTAATTTACACACTATAGATCAAAATAAACTCTATTTTACAATAGAAAAGCTTAAGAAGAATGCAAAATAAAGTCAGGTAATTTCAATTTATTTATTTAAAAAAATGGAATTTGGTACGATTAAATTCTTAAATATAGTTGCAGTGACTTTTCGGAAGAAACAATTAAGGTACTACAATAATATAAATCTATGATTTTATTTTTTATATTAAAAATTGTGAAATTGTAAATTTTTATTGATTACGAATAAAAATTTGACATTCTATTATTCCCTATCTAAAAATCTATGCATTCGAACATCACACACATAATTATTTGAGAATTTCTGTCCTAGGAATGGCTATCAATTTGACCTTACCAATTATTGTTGCACGTCAAGGTCGTGTCTTCAGTTTGCTATGTGCGTCCGCTCCAGCATGTCAATTCACTCAATAAAGTCACATCCACTTATTCTAGATATAGACAAAGAAGTGAAATGGCAGAAGGGTAAGGGAATGAAAATTGCATAAATATGAGGTAAAATATCAAGAGTAACAAACATTCTTCTTCTGTAAAACAACTGAAAGGCTATTTTTGGGAATTATGTTGATTTCTGAGTGAGAATTCATTTACAGAATTTGAGGTTTCTATAGGCTCATATGGGCCACAGCATTTTGATGGCAACAGGGGATGTCAGGTGAAGAAGGGATATTTCTGTCTTCTAGTTCCTTAAATCACATGGGGAGTTTTAAGAATCAGAAAGCCATTTTGGCTTGACCAGAAAGTAATTTTGTTTTCTAAAAAGGGGTTTTAAAGGAATAAATCAACAAATTGTAGAGGGTATATTTGGAACTGTGTACTGGGCCTGGGATTTTACATGTATAGCTGTCTTTGGATTTAATTGAAGTCCTTCTTTAGAGTGTCATCGAGCACAAATAACCTAGAGTTGACCATGGCATGAACGTTTTCTGCCAACGTTATTTTTTTCAAAAAAAAATATGCGTTTATTTCAGTTTTTAAAAATAATCAAAAAATAAATAAACAGAAAGTCTTATTCAAATTAAACTATCTTAAACAACTTCCAAGAAAGATCAACTGTTATCTTAAGAAATTTATTTTTATAAATTTTAAATTTTAATTCACTAATTTTATTAACGTTTAATGAGATGGTTCGTTTGTAATTCTTTTAAAAGTTTTTTTAAGAAAAGAAGTAAACTCTATTTTTTTATTTATCTAATATTCTTATTTATTAAGAATAAGTATTTTTCTATTTGTTTTAAGAAGTAAATCCTACATATTCTTTAGAAAAGTAATATTGTCAATTGTTTACTGCAAAAATACTTATTTTAACAAACTAGTTGATCAAATTCATGAAGTCTTTTATCATCCTGTTTTATCATACAAAACTCAAAATTAAAATCTAATTTAAAATATCAAATTCAGTTTTACTCAAACAAACTATATATATAATAAATAATAGTTAAATTATTTTATGTTAGAAACTATTTTAATTAAAACTAGAGAGACAAGCTAAACAAAAATAGCGCAATGTTCTAGGTCATCATTTCAAACTTAATGTGTCTCTTAATAAATGATCGAATATTCAAATTTTAATAATACAATTTATTGTATAAAATAAATTATACTAAAAAGAAAATACAATATTATATTATTGATGAATATCTGCACCGATTTTAAGATTAAAAAAATGTTTTATCAAGGGCACACGTATTTTGTTCAGACACAATTCAAGATATCATGTTTAACTGGAAGCGAGAAAATCATTATGAAATGATAAGGAAAAAAGACATTACTTTTAAATTACTTTTAAGATTAGAGAGTTGCAGTTGAGATCTAATAAATAAGGTATAATAATTTCTGACTTACCTTACAAGGCTGGGCTCAGTCTCGAAATCACAATTTTCTGCTTCATCATAATGCCGGTTGTTCCAACTTAGCTTGCAGAGCCCAAAAGCTTCTACCAAAGACCAACACAACAACTGGGTTGGTGCGGATTAAAAAATTGAGACACTAGAGAGGGAAAAAGGAAAACTTAAACGTAAAATAATTGAGAAATTTCTTGCTTCTATTTTGATTGTTTTGTTTCTTTATTGTACAGATTTATAAAAATGGGTGATTAAGATGGACTCTAGTTGGCGTTTCAAATGAAGAGTTATTATTTCAAGATGTTCATTTATTGTCATATTTTAAATATTTATGTCTTTAATTCTATTAAATATTTACCTAGACTACAATTAATATTGTTAAACAAATTAATATTAAAATTTAATGCTAACTTTAGATATTTCTTTTTCAAATTTGAATGTAAACTTTTGTAAATGCATAGCTTCCTAAATTTGCACTGTTGCATTTCTTTTTATGTGCTCTTTCAAGAAATTAAAAAGTGTAATAAGTTTTTCGTTCTAAATAAAATAGTTATACGATATTATATTTTATAAGAAATTGTTCCGACTAGTCTCTTCCCAAGCTTTTTTATAAGAAAAAGAAAGAAAAATTAGAATTACTTTATTATAAATTTCTTGAAGCTTTAAATTAAACATATGATCATTTCATGAAATTTATTAAAAAAAAATAATGAAAGACTAAATTAAGTTATAGAAAAAAAAGCAAAGCAAACTACTAAACCAACTCTCAAGAATAATATTAAAAAGTAAATAAACAACGTTAAAAAAAAAATAACAACATTAAAGAAAGTCAATAAAAAAGTAGAAGAGATGGATCCTTTATGTTAAATATCAAATAAAAAAAGAAAGAAAATCAAAAGTGAGATGCATAAATATTTTCATTATTTCTTTTCTTAATACTAACTCTAATAAGTTTTTTAATACTCTTGAAAACATCATTTCTCGGTCTTTCAGACTTTTTAGAAATCTGAACATATCTTTTCAACTCATTTGAATCTATTTCTAAAGAACTCTTATTTTATCTGATTGACCAGTACTTAGAAATCAATTTACATTCTTTCTTAAGTTTAAAAGAAAAAATCTAAATAACATGTATCCCTTTGACAAGGATGGTCCTACAATGCAAGTGATTCTTATACTCTTTAAAAAGTTATAATTAACTTTTTTATATAACTTTTTTAAATTTTTTATATATTATTATTAAATAAATTACTTATAATTTATAAAAAAATTAATTTCATTTTTATTTTTATTTCTCTTTAAAATAAGTTATGTAATTTTATCCAAATAATGCATAATTAATTTCATATTAGGTGAAAAAAATAATTAAAGTGATTGGAGGGAGTAATAAATTGTATCTTGTTTGCTACATGCAATTATCAATTTGGAAAAACATTGCTCATTTTACTAAATTATTATTTTGTGCTTCTTAATTTAATGTTTTGCGCTTTTTAGTGAGAAAATATTTAAAATCACTTGTTTAAGATAATTCTTTCTTAATTTGGATGGGTTCTGGTTGAAGTCTTACTCATGGGCTATGCCCACTTATTACCTCGGCTTCAAAAAGTAATATACCTTAACAATTACTACACTCACTTTACACTTATATATTGTAATAATATAAATAGATAATTGACATATTAAATGAATTTGTTATTATATCTATGTTTAGATAAGCTATTTTTTTAATTCTATGAGAGTACGTCCATATAATTAATAGTATTAAATACACTAGTAGTAAAAATAAATCGATATAAACAGTAATGAATTATATATAGTTTGCTACCATAGATTTATTACGAATTTAACAAAGCATATTTCTTTTATTTGATTACTTCTTTCATCACTTTCCCTTTTGTTTATGCAAATTTTTAAATTTGCATGTTTAGGATAGTTCATCTTTAAAAAGAATTACTTGTTAACTATGTTAATTTATTGTCCGGTTGTAAACTAATTATCTTTTTCGCTAAATTAAATGTACAACTTCACCAACGCACGAATACAATTAATACTATTAACACACGTTAATATTGGAAACTAATGGTAATTTCTACATATTTCTTTTGAAAGTAAATTCAAAACCTTCCAAAATTTCTAATTCAAGGTAAATTTCTTTTTTTACTCTCTCTCAAGGCTAATCTTTATAGTTAATGTTGCTAATATTGTTTTTGTTAATGATTTTAAAACATATTTTTTAAGAAATGATGATGTTGCTTCTAATAATGACTCTAATAAAAGGATAGTTTAGAAGGTATGTCAAGTTTTGTTGATGATTCTCATCAGGTCTCTCTAGTTCTTAATGTTTACTACAAGAAAAACTCATTTTGCCTACAAATTATTACCCACAGATCTGTATTCGTAGGTAAATTCAGCATTACCCACAGATTATTACCTATGGATCTGTATAAGTAGGTATTATCCACAGATTTAAGTCCGTAGGTATTATCTACGGACACAGGTTCGTAGGTATTACCTACAGACACAGATCCGTAGGTATTACCTACAGATATTGGTCTGTAAGTATTATCCACGAACTATTTCCGTAGGTAATATCCACGGACCTATGTCCGTGGGTAATACTTAGGAACTTATATTTATGGATAAAACTACTACTATCTCTTATTAATGATGTTCGTATTGATTTATCAATAATATCATTAGTAAAGGTGAATATTATTAACAATATTAATATTTTTATTGATATTATTAGTATTATAATCAATATTATTGGTATTCTTAACATTTTTATTACTGTTATTATTATTATTAATATTATTATTAATTTTATTAGTATTATTATTATCATTGGTATTATTATTAATATTATATTTATCATTATTATTATTATTATTATTAATATTAATATTATAATTATTATTATTAATATATTATATTTTTTTTCAAGTTTTTAATGTTGTTTTTAATATTTTTAAAGTTTTTAATATTATTAATATTTATACACAAAATATTATTAATTTTATTGATAACATTATCATTAGTTATATTTACATTATTATTATATGTTTTTAATAAATGGAATATTATTAATACTTTTATTCATATTATTTATATTTACATTAATAATATTTTTAATATTACTCATATTATTATTAACATTATTTATATTTATATGAAAAATAGTTTTAATATTATTAATATTTTTTTATATTATTTTTAGTTATATTAAAAATATTTGTGATATTATTATTATTATTAAGAATTACTATTATTATTATTATAATTAATAATAATAATATAAATATTGTTATTACTATTAATGTTAATATTGATGCTAATATTATTGTTAAAATTAATATTCTTATTTCTAATATTATTTTTATTATACGTATTAATATTATTAATAATATTAGTATTTTAAATTTTATTAATTTATTATTATTATTATGAATCTTATTAATATTATTTTTATCAATATTATTAATATTATTACTGATATTATTTATATTATTGATAATATTATTATTGTCATTTGTAATAAAAATAATATTAATAATAAGGATAATAATAATATTATTAATAATATTATTATTATTAATAATATTAATAATCATAATCATAAATATAATAATAAAAATCATAATATTATTATATAATTTATTTGGCAGGTGGTCAAAGGCTCTCTTCAACACTCAAAGGTCTTGTGTTTAACTCATTAACATTAACAATAATAATAAATAATATGGATAAAAGTTGGTGGGAAATTTACCTACGACCTCATTATCTATGGATTTTAACCCCTTCGGTAATCTGTGGGTAATGTCTAATTACCCATCCAGGGATAATATCTTATTACCCACTGATTTTGGTCATTACCTACGGATTTTGGCCATAGGTAAATCCAGTTTTTTTGTAATGGTTGGACAAGTATAACATGTTTCTCTTAAGGGTAACCTGACTAATCCGTCTGATTTGACTCTTTGAATTCTTTTTCTAAATTATCTATTATGGATGAAAATTTGTGTAACATCCTGGAAAAATTGAATAATATATTTAGATCAATTGGATTTTCATCTCTCAATACCGTATCTGTATCACTCTGGGTACTGTATCATATCACCTCTTGGTACCGTATCCATATCACTTCTCGGTACCGAATCAATAAATCTTTCAGCTATTAACTTACTTATTCCATACCACCTCTTGGTACCGTATCAATAAGTCCTTTTAGCTATTCACTCACTTAATTCGTATCACTCTTGGTACTTTATCCATATCACCTCTCGGTGCTGTATCCGTATCACCTCTTGGTACCGAATCAATAAGTCTTTTGGTTATTGACTTACTTATTCTCACCTCTCAATATCGTATCCGTATCATCTCTCAATATCTTATCAGTCAACCTTTTTAGCTATTGACCTACTTATTTTCGTATCACTCTCGGAACCACATCAGTGGGCCTTTCGGCTTTGACACCACATCACTCTCGGTACCGTATCAATGACCCTTTAGGGTTTGACTTCACATCACTCTCGTTAACATCATTAAGCTTTTCGGCTCCACATTACTCTCAGTGTTGCATCATTAAGCCGTATGACTGGACCCAAAGGAACGCACTGTGAACTGTGTTTTGCGTAAAATCTTATTTATCTAACTAGTAATAATAATACCAAAGATAAAGCTTAAATCACTGTTCGCATTTAATGCTCAAATAAGATACGATAAACTTGGGTTATTTCTTAATAAATTCACTATGTCACATCAACATTGACCACGTCAAGTTTACCATGACGTTAACAAAAATTTCACCATTGGAATCTAACTAGTTTCCAACTAAATGAAAATAAGTAATGATTTCAAATGGCCTTATAAATAGGTGAACCTAGTCCCCTAAAATCCATATTAAAAACACACTCAAAAAGAAACTCACAAAAGTCATTACATCACTTTTTGTATGCAGCCTTTCTAACTAAGGTAATGGAAAGGAGTTATATATATATAGCCTCTTATTTTCAATACTTTCGGTGAGGTACCCCTAAGCCTCACAACTTCTTAACTATTTAATATCTTTATTTAATTCTTTTTAAGTATAAGCTTTGATTTTTATATTTATCTTGAGTATGACAGGTTTCTTATCTTATTATTTTTCTCAATTTCAGAATTATTACTTACACTATCTTTTAATTCATAAATTCTTTGTATCCTGTGTAGTGATTTTCGTTATTAATTTTCATACTACAAATATTCATTGATGATATTACTGATGTTATCATTATAATTCCCCTTATTTGGAAAGGTCCATGATCATGTGTATCATACTGACCTATCTATTAATGAAGGATTAAATTCCTTAGAGATTTAAATGAGTAGAAGATTGTTGGCCACAGAGTAAGGTTGTGGTGTGATTACTCATTTATCCTAACTAGTAATTCTTTGATTGTCGTTTTGTTATTTTCAGAATTATACTCAATGTGGTCTCTGTAGTATGAACTTTATCAATACGGAAATATGGTAAAATTTAACAAAATTCAATATTCAAGTGTTTGGCAAATATTATTTCCATCATTGCTATTATTATCCCTATATTATTCAAATAAATTGTTATTCTCGAAATATTTATATAATCATGGTGATTTATTCAACAAAGAAAAGTTTGGCATTCTTAAATTATTTAGAATTTTCATCATTTATCATTCTTATTATTTTAAAGGCAATTATTTGAAAACTTATGTATATCTTACTTTTCCCTTCTTTTCTTATTCATTTGGTATAAATAAATTAAATAATAGATTGAAGGTGGATGGATGTCCCTTATACTCCCAATTTATTCACGAGTACAATTTCCACTTATTTTCTGGAAATGGTTGAAGCATAAATGTGGTACAAAACTCGACAACATTCAGGGGAACTACCATTCCATTTTCGCACTTGTTAAATATTGTATAATTTAATAATTTGTAATATAAATTCCTCGTGAAATACTTTGTACTCTTAAAGTTATAAGTACTTTTTAAATGTTTTTTGCTTAAAAATTTTACGTATAGCAAATCGAAATTTCATAATATTTGAACATCTCTCCACATGTCATATTTTATACATATATCAACTTCTACTAATTTTTTAATAAATTTCAAATTAAGGAAAAAATAGAATCCTTTGTTCCATTTTATTAATTAATTTAGGATGTCGTGACAATTTATTAATAAATTATTACCTTCTTATACATCTTTTGTTATGTCTCTTTATTCACATGTTGAGTCAAACACTTATTTTGAAGTTGTTAAACATGAATATTGGAGAAAGGCTATACAGTGTGAGATACCTGCTTTGGAGTCAAATCAAACATGGGCGACTACTCTTCTGCCTAAGGACATAAATGACATTGGTTGCAAATGGGTATTCAAAATGCACACAAACAGAAGGCATTGACTATGTTGAAACTTTTTCTCCAGTAGCAAAGATGACCACTATAAGGTTGCTTCTTTTTCTAACTTCTATATATAACTGGGAATTGAAATAGATAGACATAAACAATGACTTATTACATGGAGAATTGAAAGAAGATGTATATATGGTTGATCCTCCTGGATTGACTTCTATTCAACCAGGACAAGTTTGTAAATTAAAAAAAAAAACTTTATATAACTTTAAGCAAGCCAATAAGAAGTGGTTTTCTAAATTGTCACCCTCTTTTATTTCTGCGGGATATACTCAATCTATGAATGACCATTCCTTGTTCAATAATTCTTCTAAACGATCTTTTATAGCATTATTGGTATATATGGATGATATAATTTTGGCAAGAAATGATAAAGAAGAGATTGATCAAGTCAAAGAAGCTTTGAATAAGACATTCAAGACTAAGGATCTTGGTGATTTAAGATATTTTCTTGATCTTGAAGTAACAAGAAGTAAGAAAGCGATAATGAGGAATCAAAGGAAATATGCATTGGAATTGTTAACAGATGTAGGTCTTTTAGTCTACAAACCTACAGTCACTCCTATTGAGAATCTTCTTAGATTGTCTTCTACTAGAAGTGTATCTTTTGCAAATGTTCAAGCCTACAGAAGGTTGATTAGAATGCTTATGTATCTCACTAAAAGTCGACCTGACATAACCTTTCCTATTCAACAACTTTTTCAGTTTCTTGCTAAGCCTACAATTTCTCATTATAATGCAACAATTAGAATTCTCATATATATATAAAAGAAGCTCCAAGTCTTGGCTTATTTTTTCTCTTTTAGAGTTTGTGCCCATCTAAAAGCCTTTTGTAATAGTGATTGGGGCACCTATAGTGATTTAAGGCAATTAATGACTGCTTTTAGTGTGTATCTCAGGAATTCCCTTATATCCTAGAAATCAAAGAAGCAAGGAACAGTAGCAAATAGTTATTGTAAAGTTGAATAAGGGCAATGACGACTTTTACGTGTGAAATTTAATGACTAGTTTTTCTTCAAGATTTTGAAGTCCCTTTTGAGCATTCATATCTTTTATGATGTAACAATGAATCAACAATATACATTACAGTAAGTCCAGTGTTACATGACCGTACAAAACATATAGAGATAGATTGTTACATTGTTAGAGAAAAATTGAAAAAGGGTTTCATCCATTTACTTTCCATTTCCACCACAGAGGAATTGGATGATATTTATACATAAGCCTTAAGTCCTCAATATTTCAAGAATATTTGTTTCAAACTGGGTGTCATCAATATTCACTTTACAACTTCTGAAAGATTTCAAAGGATATGGATACAAAGCTATCAACACACAATTTGGTCAGGGTAAAAATAATAATAATAATAATAATAATAATAAAATAATAAATATATATTTTTAATCAATGATCAGAATTTAAGTTTGAATTTTATAATATTTTGTTTTATTTTTATTTCATTTTTAGAGGGAAGAAATACAATATATATATATATTACTTAGATTTTTATCCTTTTTATAATATTTTATTTGCTTCTTTAAAAATAAAATAATTAGTCTAAATGTTATTGTTTTTCTTTTATTTTTTCAAAAGAAAAGAAAAGAATAAAATAGATTTTTATTTTATTTTTCATACTTTTAGAATAATAATAAAAACTAATAATACGATTTAGAAAAACTAGTAATAAAAATATGATTTTATCTTTTTTTATAAGTATTTGAAAAAGATAAAAAAAAAAGGAGAATTTGGTTTTATTTTAAATAATTTTAAATGAAAGAAAATTTGGTCCATTTTAAATAGCCGGCAGGAAAATAAAATTTGATTTAAGGCCTAGTCTCTTAAGGTTTTAAATAAAAATGTCTTAGTTGTTTTCTAATTTTTCTTTTATTTGGGTCAGTTTTATTACACACTTCTAATTTTTCTAATTACAACTTGTTTTTATTATTTTCATTCTCTATTGGGTAAAGCCCATATACTCTTTTCCTATGTCCACATTCTTATACACTCATCTTTCACTAGACGTTTAGGCTAGGGTATCGTAACGCCTGCTTTATTACTAGAAATCATGTGCAGATTATTTGATTTAATGACCCTGATGCACGAATTAATTGAAAGGTGATGGAAATTCATTTGATTGAAAACTAATTGAATTTAATTATGGAATTAATTTGACATTTGTATAAAACGAAATTTGAGAAGGGAAGCTAGCGATTTTTTAAGAATTTGTTTCATGACCTTTTAATGGTGTATATATTCTTCTTAATTGCAAATAATTCTGATTAATAAAATTAATTTTCTAGTTTTTATTATTAAAGAATATTAATTAAAATTTGCTGATAAAAGAATATTATGAGTCTAAAAGGGAAATAATTTATATTATTAAGAGGGGGTTAGATTAAAATTACACTACAGATTTTATTTTGCAAAAATATATACAAGCTTACATGTAAAAAACATACATGACTTTTACACGATTACACACACAATTCTACAGACACAAATCTACACACAAAAAAATTCTACACATTACATTACAGAAAAAAATCACACATGAAAATTATACTTTGAAAAGTCATCAAAAAGTTTAACAATCCAAAAGTGTCCAATTTATATGTTGAGGAAGTAGATACTCAGAATTACAAGAGAAGAAGGTATTTGATATTCAACAGGTATGTTGTTGTCTTTTTTGTAGGAATATGTAGATTATGTTTATTCTGCTATGTCCATGTTTATGTTGTTGACTCTTTGTATGTTAATATGTAATTATATCAGTGTCAAGTATTAGTCAGTTTGCACTATGTATTCTTGAAATTGAATATTATAAGAATGCGAATCATACCTGATAATGGCGAATTGTTGCTTTGAGCACATCCTCATTCCAAGCTATATCTAATTCTGGAAAGTTACTGCCTCAGGCACAGTTCTTCATTAATCTCACGGTGAGTACCATATGCGTTTTCCCATATCTAAATTTTATTTTAAATTTTAGAAATAAATAGATAATAATTAATTATTTTATTTCATTTATACTTTTATTTTTCATACTGAATTTTATCCCATTTTTCTAATCTTGCTCTAATTTTATTATATTAAAATTTTCAGTTTTGAAAATAAATAAATAAATAAATAAATTCAAATATAGTTTTATTATACTTTATTTTTAAATAATTCAATTAAATTTCCCAATGATAACTCGCATCAAGAATTTAATTCGAAAAGTTTTATTATTTTGTTTAGATATTTAAATGATTCACGCATCAAAGTGTATTTGATACAAATTTTTCTTTTCTAAAATATACACAAATATTTAGATTCCGGAAAATATAAAATATAAAATTTTCTAAAAAAGAAAAAATACAAAAGTTTCTAAAAAAATATAAAAATATAAAAATCAAAATTAAAAAATGTCAAATTTCCAAAAAATTAAAAAATATAAAAAATTTCTAAAAATATTTAAAAAATATAAAATTTTAAAAATTAAAAATATCAACACCATATCAAACAATTTCAAACTAGAACTACGTAAACCTTGATTTTCCATTGTGAACAGAAATACGTAGGAGCAAGGTTAATCCTTGTCAGGACCAAAAATAAAATAAAAATATTTTCTTTGTTTTTATTTACATCTTTTATTTTTCTTAATTGCATCTTTATTGTTTTTTTATTTGCATTTTTTATTTGTCTTTAATTGCATCATTATTGTTTTTTTTATTCGCCTTTAATTGAAACTTTGTTATTTCTTTGTTTATTTTTTATTTTTTATTTGTCTTTAATTGCATCTTTATTGTTATTATTTTTGGGAAAAATAACATTTTTGTGAAACCACACCTATTTTTCTTATTTGATTAAAGATATCGTCTTATGACCGGCGTTGTGGGGTGCTAACACCTTCCAAAAAAAACCGACCCTCGAATCCTAGATTTGGTGTGTAGACTATTTTTTTTATTTTTTTTAAATTTTTCCGTAGTTTCCTATAATAAACTATGGTGGCGACTCTATCTCTATTTAATGATAATTTTTTATCAATATTAATTTTATTTTTATTTGATCGTCGTCCTCCCCACCACGATCCCAATCGTGACAAAGGCTTCTCGAAGGAAACTAATATTAATTCTGTTATTTTTTCCTCATGACAATCAAATTCTGATCAATTCCATTATTTTATCTTTTATGACATGATCAAATTGTAATACTTTTACTTTTTTTCCTCTAACTTTAGTTAGACCTAAAATAGGAACATTTGTTTGTATATATTCAAACATTTTGTTTTTATTCTCAACATGAAAATAGAGAGAATTTTTTCATTCTCATATCTTTTCTTCATTTTTATTAATTTTTTTTCATCTCTCCATTTCCTAATAATAAATGAATTAAGTACATATTAGTATTGAATAAAAAAATAATCAAAGAGAAAATAAATAAATTACATAAAAAAGATTTAGGACCATGGTCCCACTTGGTCACCTCGCATTTAGGTTACCCCTCCCTACTCACCTCATTAGCAACTACTATATTAATTGTAGTTCTTTCCTCCATAGATAGACCCAAACATAGAGAATAGATAATCCTATTGTATAAGACGGGTGAAAACACAAATAAAATTAAATTCCGGAGGCGTGAAAGATCACTGTCCTTAAGGACTTATCCACGATAAATTATGCAAGTCTCCCAGGATACAACAGAAACTTCTCGAATGATACCGAGGATATCAGAACTAGCAAGTAAGCTCTTTTATGAGCAAAACAACCTAGGACTTTAGAAAAGAAAAAATGAGAAAGAGAAAAGAGAGAAGTGTGTAGAGATGTATTTTTCGAAGAAGGGAAGAGTCTCTATTTCTAGAGGATGAGAACCGTGTAATGGGTGAACGGTTTTGAACTGTGAAGAGTGAGGAATGAAATGGAAGAAATGGCTTGCAGCCTTAATCGGCTTGCAACTTTTTCTTCATCGACTGATTGGTTGATAAAAGAATGTTCTTTCCTACCAGAAACATTTCAAACATCATCCTTTATTTTTTTTTTTTCTTGCTTTTTTCTATTTTTCTATTTTGACCGCATTGTTAGTCATATCCTCTTGTCATAGGGTTAAGCTTTACGAAAATCAAAGCAATCATTCATCAATCAATATTGGCTTTATTAAGGCTTGTAACGTGGCAAGGTGCTAAAGGATTCTCAAGAGAAAGGATATGAAGACTTAAAAACATTTGTTAAATTTTTTGTTTATGATTCTTTTGAAACAAGGATCATCAAGTGTGTATTGCACGAAATCCAGTCAAGGTTTCCTTTATGAGTATTTTGTTCTTTTCACTTTTTACATTTTTTTTCATCATTTTGTGACATCATTTGTTTACATTAGATTCACATTAATTGTTGATTGATTTTTTCGATTTGATTCTTAGGAGTTTTCGATGTACAACTTGAGTTGATTTTCAACATAATGATGATCCTTGCTTAGGGAGATTATGAAAGCAAATATTTATTTTTAGCTCAAATAAGGTGCAAAGAATATATATCTTTTGCTTTTTGGATAAAGAAACATAGTCGTATATCATGTCGAATCATGACTGCTTTATTTTTAGAAAGATTAACCCTAAAACCAAATTCAATGGCTTCCAACAGATGCATTTTTTTTATCTTTATCTTTTTTCTTTTTTTTTTCGTTACTCGACCAGTTGAGAGAAATCTAAATTTTTTGTCCTAGTGTGATATTCTTATTTTACTATTTCAGACATTTGTGACACCTGATAAGGAAAATCCTTTCATTTCGGGGGTGAGAAAAAGGCTAAATGATTTCAAGTAACATGTATCCAGATGTTTTAATAGAAAATGTCAACTTTTACCCCTTACTAAAACATTGAACTGTGGAAATGCGTGACATCCCCCAACGTTATCATTTTTCTTATTTGCTTGTCGTTATTTTTGAAATATTATGAATTCAAAGATTGTATCAAAGAAAGCAATTGACTCAACATGTGATCATTTTTTGGTCCCTTTTTATTTTTTTTGCTTTTATTTTTTGTTTTGTCCAAATCAGTAGCATACCATGAGTTTGGTAACACTGAAATGGGAGACAAACAAATTTGAATATTTTGCGATGCAAATTTTTTTTAAACCAAAATTCCTTTTAAAGGAAAAAACATGTTGTGAAATGACATATGGATACATGTCAAGATGTATGATGCATGCAAAACTAACTAATGTATGTATGCGACAACTTATGGATAACTATTGTGTATGGTGCAAAGTGACATGATAATGCAAGAAAAAAAATTATGAAATCAAAAATTATATACATGTTACCATGAATGTATGAATGAAGATAAAATGTGAATGCTTCTTTATATGTATAATGCCGAGTTACATGATATGCAATTGACAACGTAACCAACATGACTAAAACATAATGAGAAACAACGCATGCTTGTACTACAAGAGGTCTTTATTCATGATATGTGATACATTTGTTGGTATGTAAAATCAAATGGTGAGGTGAAGTGGAATGCAAAAACCTCCCTTTGTGCCCTAAATAAGGTTCAATGTATCGATGCTTAACGGTCTATGGCAATAAATGCACACTCTCATAGGTTAGCTCCTAATCCCTAAAGGTGTAAGGCCACTAGAGCTATGGCTTTACATAACCATAAGAGTTGAAAGTCAACTTGATATGGACACACATATAAAGAGAACAAGCTTTAGTTGGGGTTCTCACAATAGCCAAAAGACAAAGCACATCCCTATTGAAACTTCTGCACAACCACTTCTAACTTTAAGCTTTTTAAAACCTGAGTATTGGGTCCTACTCATGATATGCAATGGTGTGTGTGTGAAGGGAGAATGGTGGATACCCAAACCTCACTTGCAAAACAACCAAGAAAATTCCCAAGTAGATATAGCATGTCTTCTACCGTAGGGTTTAATATTCTAACGATAATAATAAAAGCAGAAAAATAAACAAATATACAGAAAGGAAAGGAAAGATAAACATTTAAAACCATATTCGTTTTCTACTCATTTAATTAACTAGGCCTGACTCTCTAAAAGTGTCACCAGTGGAGGCGCCATTAGTCGTAATCGGGGTCATGACAGGGCAATGAAAAAAATATCTTAAGCCTTTTGAGAAAATAAGAAAGGAGTCGCCACCATACTTTATTATGAAAAATTATAGAATAACCAAAGATAAGTCAGTGGTCTACGAAACCAAATTTAGGGTCCAAGAGTCAATTATCCTTAGGAAAGATTTTAGCACCCTACACCACCCGTCGTGGTTTTTGAAAATGTTTAATATTTCCAAAAAGAAAGCAAAAAACATGTAAAGACAAAAAGTAAGTTTTTTTATTTATTTTGGGTCCGATAAGGTTTGACCTTACTCCTACGTATTTCCATCCATAATGAAAAATCAGGGTTTACGTTGTTCTAGATAGAAAATTGTTTGCTGGTGTTTTGATACTTTTAATTTTTGAAAATTTGTATTTTTTTATTTTTTGAAAATTTGATATTTTTAGGATTTTATAATTTTTAGTTCATGCCAGTTAGAGTACAAGCTAGTGCAAATGACCATACTTGATACTCTTATGAATTGAAGATAGTGTAAACTATTCATCCACGCGGCAAATTATTTTATGAATTTTATTTAGGAGAAAACATTTTTTTTTTTTTAACTTTTTAGAAAATGATAGGGAGTATTAGATGATGCAAAATACAAATACTCAAACGTTATCTCCATAGTTTCGTATTAAATATCACGTGAGAAGAATGACCATTTGATATCTAAACAAACTATTTTATTTATCTTGTAAAATATTTTGGGTAATAAAATTAAATATCAGGTGACGCGTGCGGTCATACAAGTATTGAAAATTATTTACAAATTATAATGTCAAATTCTTTTTTAAATTATTGCATGTATAAAAAAAAAGTAGTGGTGGTGTATTTATAAAAATGCAAGATGCAAAAAAATTAATAGAAATATTGGGTCAAATGTGTGGGTCTAAGTTTTATTATTATTATTATTATTATTATTATTATTATTATTATATTTTTTATAAAAAATTGTGGCGTACATAAAAAAAGTGTTAAAAAGTGTTAGGGAGTGCTTCTTCCTACACCTCCACGTACTTCTTGGAGCACCTCCAAATTTTATCAAATGGACAAAAATACCCTTAATATAATATTGTGAAGATTATTATACCCTTCACTCTAAAACTTCATAACATTTTCTCCTCCACAACTGCCATTCTCGTTTTCTCTGCGACACCTCCAAGGACCCCTATCGTTCTGTTTTGCATTTTTTTCGCCGGTTTCATTCCATCATCTTTCAATAACACCACATTGGACAAGCATTTGAGGTACGCATGATATATTGAAGGATTTGTAGGGTATTTGGGGGACTTTGCTGGGTTTGATTTGGGGGTGTGTTTCTTTCTAAACGAAATGAGTTGCGGAACGACGCACTCCGCAACTGTCCTTCGGATCTGGAGAATAGTTGTGGAACGCGTCGTTCCGCAACTCATTTGGAGGTGACGAAATGAATTGCGGAACGACGTATTCCGTAATTGTTCTCCGGATCCGGAGGATAGTTGCGGAACACGTCGTTTCACAACTCATTTCTAGACAACAGTTGCGGAACGCGTTATTCCAGAACTCATTTCTGCATCTCCAAATGAGTTGTCGAACGACGTGTTCCGCAATTGTCCTCTAGATCCGGAGAACAATTGCGGAATACGTCATTCCACAATTCATTTCAGACACACTTACCTCACAGGACGTTGTGCCACTACTGCTCCGCCGCACTCCACTCCTCCACCGCCACCGACGCACAATACCGGAAAAGGACACCAATCAGGCACTTCATCACCTTCAAGCATCACAATTCGTCGACCCCTCATCTCCCACCTCCACAATTTCACTGTTTTATCATTTCTTTAGGTGAAGGACAAAATTGTAATTTCTTTAAGGGCAGAGTTGGTATTTTTTCAAGTTTTGGAGGTGCCTCAAGAAGGCTTGGAGGTGCAGGAAGAAGCAGTCAGTGTTAGGCCAACTAAATGGGCCCAGTTTTTAAAAAAGTGTTAAGCCAACTAAATAGGCCCAATTTTTTTATTTTAGCCAAGAACGCAGTCTATACAAAAAGAAAAGGGGTTTTAAAAATGAATACCAAATCAAAACCCAAAAGTTTTAAAACATGGGGTGAATATGAGAGCTTTTACTGCACATCCATATGTTTTTTCTGCACCTCTATACATTTTTTATTTTTCAAAAGTGTTCCTGATTAAATTTTGCACTACCTTATTTGCCCTTCTCTAACTCTACACCTCCATACATCTCCATACATTTCACATTTTAATTCCCATTTGTCACTGTGCGTCGTCACCATCGTCTGCCACTGTGTATAGGTGTCTACCGCCATGGAACAAGGAGAAGGGGACACAGCGCGCGACGTTGTGGGGGTGGGGTTTTCGCATTTTGAAAAGAGCTTCTAGAATGAGCCATTCTTGAAGTCATTCAAAATGCAAAAACCTCTTTCAGAATGACTCATTTCGAAAACTATTTCTAGCTCCGAAAATAGCTTCCAGAATGAGCCATTATGGAAAAGAAGAAGTGTACTAATTGGCTTTCGAAATGAGTCATTCCGGAGGAGAAGGGTTGTATGAATTTGCTTCTGAAGTAGTTTATTCAAAAGCTATTTCCGGATCGAAAGTAAAATTTGACTTTCAGAATAGGGTATTCCAAAAGGTAAAATTTAACTTCTAGAATGACTTATTCAAGAAGTCAAAGTAGTATGGAGGTGCAGGAATAAGCTCTCGGTGAATAGTGATGAGAAGGGTGCCTAATGCCTTAGCCTCCTCTCCACTGCTCATATGCTCGGCTCCCACCTATCACTCACGACACTTCTTCCATACACTATAAATCAAATTGGGGTAAACCTAGAGTGGCAGTGACGAGCTTGGCGGTGTAGAGCTCGAAGGACCATGGCGGTGGTGGCAAAAGAGAGGGCATGCTCTAGTGTAGACAGGGTTGAGGTCTAGTGCTTTTTGTGATGCGATAGAGGAGTGGCGATGGATCTTAGTGGGCTAGGGTTTTGATGCAATGGAGATAAAGGCTGAGGGTGGTGAGTTGGTTTGGGAGTGGTAAATGAGAAGTTGCTGGTGGGGTTTGCGGTGAGAAGCGCAGCAGGTTGTGTTCAAAAGTTTGGTTTGGTTTAGGTGACGACAACGACAGAGGAGAAGACGACAAACACAATGAACGCCGCGACGACGGAGGAGCGGAGGAAGTGGCGTCATTTTGGAAGGGAGTGGTTTGGATCTATAAGATTGGGAGAGACATGTTTGATGGGCAGCCGCAACCATTGCAAGATAGAGGAAGGGAAATCTACCTAGAGCGGAGGTAGAGGCAGGGGCAACGATGATGAAGGAGGGGATGGAAGCAATCTCTCCAGTGTATGTCTCTTAAATTTTTTTTAACGTGGTTGTGTGTTTTGATTGGATTGTGGATGGGAAAAGAAAGGGATGAAATACCGTAAGTATTTTTTCTGTGTGTAGAGGGGAATCAATGATCTATGTATGTTTTTGGTGTGAAATGGGTGGAAAGCGCGATGAGAGCTATGAAGCTCAGATACGGGAATAATCACCCGCTTCCCCGCTTTGACACACTGCCAACACGAATACTGGGCGAGGGCGGGAACGACACTGCGTCGGACACCCTCCTCCCTGTCTGACATGGTCAATGACCATAGACACACGGTCTAGACACGTTTAACCCTTATTGGGTACACATTTTTTACCAAAATCACAAAATCCACACGTGAATGGTAACGAAATATTTAAAAAATCTAAAACAAATATATTCAAATCTGAAAATCGTATCATATCAAATATTTTGATTCCTTAAATTACTCTGAAAATTAGTATAAATTTTGGAAGATACAATAGAAACGAAAAAAAAGCAAAAGAGGAAAAACTGAAGAAGAAGAAAAGTCGTCTGATGGAATATCTTCTCTGTGGTGGAAGATGATTTCTCAAGTGGAAGTCCCCCTGTTGTGAAGACGCTTGTTTTGGTGGAGGAAGCTTCGTCTGGTAGTCCACACTGTGGAAGACGACGAATGTTGGTGTTTTTCTAAAAGGGAGCTGGAGAGTTTGGGAAGAAACTGTTGGTGTTTTCCTAAAAGGGAGCTGAAGAGTCTGGAAGAAACGGTAAATTTATTTTAAATGTTTTTTTTATTATTTTTTCGTTTGTTAATTTTGAGTATAAAACCTACCTACAGAGTTAAAATAATTTTCACGTTGGAATTGAGTATAAAAGAGTAACCGTGGAGTTAAAATGCAAAAAGTACTGAAAATATATTATTGATTATTAATAATTATATTTATAAAATTTATTATATAATACGAATTTTCTAATAATTATCATGTTTTATTTATATTTAAAATTTGAATTATATTTTCTATTATATAATACCATTTTTTATTTACATTTTTCAATTTTTATTTATTTTTTATTATATAATACCAATTATTTATTTATATGTTATAAATTTATTTCAATTTTGATTTAAATTTTATTATATAATATCAATTTTTTATTTATATGTTGTAAATTTATTTCAATTTTGACTTAAATTTTATTATATAATATCAGTTTTTTATTTATATGTTTTAAATTTATTTATATGTTATAAATTTTTATTTATAGAATACCTATATTTTAATTTTATTTACATGTTATAAATTTATTTATGATTGTTTTATTTATATTAATAATTATACTATAATTAATTTTTAATTTGTCACCTCTTTTATTTGTTATTTTTTATAATTATGTTATAGATTAGTTTCTATGAGAAAAAATTTTTGTATGTAAGTACATTTTTATATTTATTTTTTTTAGGAAATTAAGATGAATAATCAAGCTATGGAACAAGAAGATGAAACAAAATCTTTGTGGAGATATGTTTCAAAATTAAGAAAAACTCCTAGTGGTGGGGGAAATAATATGATCAAATACAATTTATGTAATTTTTCATTCAATGGATCTTACACTAAGGTAAGAGCTCATTTATTACAAATTAAGGGAGAAGGATTTAGAAGTTGTCCAAAGGTGAGTTCCTCAAAACTTGTCGAGTTTAAAAAATTAGACAATGAAGCAATATTGAAAATAGAGATTTCAAAGAAGAAAAAGGTTCCTCTACCACTTGTATCCGACGAAGGAAATAAGACAAACAAGACTCTAAGATTAAAAGGTTTGGAGTTTTCTTTCAATATTCAAGCTAGAGATACTCTTGATTGTGAAATTGCGAGGATGTTTTATTCTTCAGGTTTACCATTTAATTTAGCAAGAAGTCCTTATTATAGGAGTGTATTTTCTTATGCAGCTAATACTTCTAATCTCAGTGGATATGTGCCACCAACATATAATAAATTGAGAGGTCCTTTACTTGCAAAAAAGATAATTCATGTAGAAAACCTTTTGCAACCTATAAGAAACTCATGGAAACATAAAGGGGTGATGATTGTTAGTGATGGGTGGAGTGATCCCCAAAAAAGGCCACTTATAAATTTTATGGCTGTCACTGAGAGTGGACCAATGTTTTTAAAGTCAATAAATGCATCTGATGAGATAAAAGACAAAGATTTTTTTGCTAGACACATGAGAGATGTAATTATGGAAGTAGGGCCAAATAATGTGGTACAAATTATAGCTGATAATGCAGTTGTATGTAAGGCGGCGGTTATGCTTATAGAATTAGAATTTCCTTCAATTTAATGGACTCCTTATCTAGTGCACACCTTGAATCTTGCATTGAAAAATATTTGTGCAGCAAAAAATACAAAAAAGAATAGTGTTGCTTATGATCAATGTTTTTGGATCTCACAAATTGCTGATAATTTTACATTTATTAAAAAATTTATCGTTGGGCATTCTATGAGAATATCAATGTTTAATAGGTTCAACTCATTAAAGTTGTTTTTTGTTGTTCCAACAAGATTTGCTTCAACTATAGTCATGCTAAAAAGGTTTTTGAAAAAAGGACTTCAAGAGATGGTTATTAGTGATGAATGGTCCTCTTACAAAGAAGATGATATGCTAAGGCAAAATCAGTAAAAGAATTTTTGTTGGATGATAATTGGTGGATGAAGGTTGATTACATACTTGCTTCTACTATCCCTATTTATTATGTCCTTAGAAAAAATAGATACAGATATGGCTACTCTTCACTTAGTATATCAAATGTGGGATTCAATGATTGAAAAGGTGAGAAAGGTCATATTTGAACATGAAAGAAAGACAAAAGTTGAACATTCATCATTTTTCAAGGTAGTAAACTCAATATTAATTGATCCTTAGACCAAGAGTAGCCCATCTCTTCATTGTCTTGCTCATTCTTTAAATCCAAGGTAATGTTAAATTATTTTATGATTATATTCGTTGTGTTTATCTTATTTATAACATTATAAATTTATAATATTATGTTAATTTATTTATTTTTATATTTATAATGTTGTAGATATTATAGTGATGAATGGTTAAGTGAAGATTCACAATGACTTGCTCCACATCAAGATGGCAAACTTACTCATGAGAGGAAGAAATGTTTTATGAGGTACTTTGATGATCCAGATGTAAGGAGACGAGTAAATAAAGAATTTGCAAACTTTTCAAATGAAAGTGAAGAATTTCACGTTGTTGACTCTTTAAGAGATAGAGGTAAAATGGATGCAAAAACATGGTTGACTGTTCATGGAGCTCATGCACCAATACTTCAGAAAATAGCTCTTAAGCTACTTGGACAACCATGTTCTTCTTCTTGTTGTGAAAGTAATTGGAGTACCTACTCTTTTATACATTCTTTGAAAAGGAATAAGATGACACCTAAAAGGGCAGAAGATCTAGTTTATGTCCATAGTAATCTTCATCTTCTCTTAAGAAACTCTTCAAGATACAAAGAAGAGGAAAGTAAATGGTGGGATATTGCAGGTGATGACTTTTCATTAAATGACAATGGAATTCTTGAAATTGTCAGCTTATCTCTTGATGAACCAGAATTAGAAGATGTATTTTTCGATGAAGATGAAATGTAGAAATTATATCTTTTGTTAGACTTTTCTTATAAAAGTTTATATTTTTCCACATTATTAACTATATTAGTAAATTTTAATATATATATATATATATTGTCGTGTCCCCGTGTCCATTAATTTTCAATTTAGCCATATCCACGTGTCTGTGTTTGTGTCGTATCCATGTCTGTGTCCGTATTTGGGCTTCATAGGATGAGAGGGATGAGAGTCCAATCCCCCATCTCTAAAATGAAACAAAATGTATCTATGTATATGAATGTGGATGGGAGCAGAATCTCCATATTGCAAAAGGTAAATCCCAACCAAAAGAAGGCACAATAACTTTTGGTGAGTGGAGATGAGGGTGGAACAGAGTAGTGTAGGTTTCGGAGATCGTGTGTATGGAAGATTTGTAGGAGTGAGAGAGTGGGGATGCAAAAAGTAGAAAAGAGGGGGTGTGCAAGAAAATTTCTTTCTGTTAGCCTAAGTAAAGAAAGAGGAGGTGCGTGAAAAATGCAGTGGTGTGAGAAGTAGTCATGACCTGTTGGGCCAAGTGAAGTAGCAAGGGGTGCATGAGGAATGCAGGAGGTGTGAGAAGCAATCATGATTTGTTGGGCCAAGTGAAGGAATGGGGTGCATAAGGAAAAAAAGAGTACAAACAACAAATCACTTTTTTAATTTTTATGTAAAATCTAATGGGTTGGGCCTAAAATATTCTTTTATTTTTCTGTAAATGAAATAACATGATAAAAAGCAATAAAAACATAAACTAACTACTTAAAAAAAGAATATTTTTTTAATTTTGTAGCCATTTTACTTTCTTATTTTAATATAAAATTTAAGGATTAGACTCAAACTATAAATTTTATCTCTTTTTAAAAATAAAATAAAATAAAACAAAAGAGCCATAAAGGTCTAAACTAATTATTTTTTAATTTCATTAAAGAGTAAAACTTTTTTTAATTTTATAATATTTATTTAAAAACTTTTGTTTATCATTTTCATTTTTATCCATTTTTTAGAAAATTAATTGAATATGATTTTTTTTATTTTGTTTTGAAATAATCTTATTTACCTGGACGAAAAAGTGTTGAGATCACTGAAAATCACTTGTTAATTTGGTTTTAGTTTTATCTTTTATAAACTCTAGAAATCATTTAAGCTCTTCCTAATGACTTTTAATGCATGCTTATATCTAAACAACTCACTGACATACACACTAAGACATCTTGAAATCTTCTCTTTACATGTCTTGACTTATCAAATACCATGATTGCACTTTTATCAACAATCTTCCCCTATTTGATGAAGGCAACCCAATATGTTTACTTTCTATATATGAACCTAGATTATCATAACTAACAAAAATGTGACAGTATTGCTCAAATTGAAAACACAGATACACCTGAGTGGTACAGTTTATACAATATCAATCCATTGAAATAGAAAATAACTCAATTTATTTTTCTTCAGACCAGGGAACAACAAAGAATTATGCAGAACTTAGCTCCCCCATAATTGCTAACTCTCCCATAATGATATAATGAATATTCAAGGTTAGTGAATCAATTTGATTTAAGAAGAGAAGTAGTATATCACACATATGTAATTCAAGAGTAGTTCATATTCCATTAATATTGAACACATATTACAAAATATAATAGAATATCAAACCAAACTACAACATCAGAAACCAACTTAAGCAGACCTAAACAAACTGTGATCAGGCTAAAAAAACAACATCAAAAAGCACTATACAACCACAAAACACACTACTTTTCCTCCATTGAGTTCATCAAATAAGGTAAAAGCAGTACGAAGCCTAAGAAAAAAAAACATGAAACTAGGATGCAGATGAAACAATTAACATTTCAGGGGAGATCCTAAGAGTCGGGGCCATAGTAGATGTCAACAAGCTGGTCTGGAATGGCTTCAATTTGTCCATCCATATGTTATAAACGTGCAACACAAAACTCATAGTGACCTCTTTGGTCATTTGCCATGGTGTCAAGCTTACCAAGCACCATTTGCTCAAACCTTGATAAAGGTTCTCCTCTATTCATAGGAGTCACATATGGTGCCATGGAAAATTTCTTAGCAGGACTACCACTTATACCAACTCCATCTCCTAGTTGTTTAGCTCCAACATCAGCAACACCTCTACCTTACTGTTGTCCTCCTTCTTCCTCTTCTGCCTTACAAATTCAATATTCGTCTTTCACATTCTTTAGACCAATCTTGTGTATTGTAGCACAAGTGATTTCCTTATGAGGCTTCACCACTTCAGTAAGTTCTCCCTCAAGATCAACATCAAAGTGTTCAATAAACTTTGAAACTAGCACCATATAGGAATCTTATAGTCAGTGAGCTTCCTAGTCTTGCTCATGTGATTCTTTATCACATTGATCCAATTGATCTTAAACTGATGCATGATGCATTACATCAAAATTGATTCCTCCTTTATAAGAACAACATGATTATATTCCTTAGGTGTTAACTATCTTACCACCGACAAAGTCAAAATGCTTGTATTCATGGATAGTCCTCCAACAAGAAATCCTCTCATAGCAGCACGAGGATTCCTAAGGCATAATCTGAAAAACTGATTTTTGTTGTAATCTTTCAGAGATCTGGTGTTCCCTTTGCCAATGATTCTCTTAGTATTCTTCAAACCAACTACTACAGTCCAAATTGGAGGTGTGATCTCCATATCTACTCCCTTTACATGAGAGTACATGACTTCATCTTCAAATGACAAATTTGTGAAGAAGACCCTTACCAAATTAGGGTAAAGATTCCCAAGCAAGTTCAGAAAATTTTCCAACTTTTGATGCTTGAGCATCCTCTTCACATTATTGAGATTTTCTTGTTCCAACCACTCAACTCTTAGAAACTTTGGTTGTTAATGACCTTCCTACTAACTTCATGAAGGTGGACAACAATTTGCTCTTGATTACCTGAGAACCACTTCTCTAGGTGCCCATTCTCCTCTACATATTCTTCTTCTACCAGTACCTCTTTAGTTCTTTTATCTCTTTCTTAGGGTTATTGAGATAAACGTGGTTGGGTTAAACAATGTTTGGTTTAAGATAAAAGAAACTATAACATTTAGATTCACCTCTAAATGTGTTTTTCTAAGGCATATGAGTATGAAAAATACATGCAACATATGTTAATATAGACACATTTCTCACTCACATACAAACATTTAATGTGTAGTAAATGGAAAAACAACCAACTTGCTTTAGGTGAGATCCTACATAACTCAATTAATTGGAAAATAACATGATCAGTTCAAGCAAATCGTGTAATAAACTTTTCTAAGCTATTAAATTCAATATTGTTTACCTTTAATATTTGTTTCCAAATTTATTAGACAAAAGGATTTCTACAAAGTGAATAATCCTATGTTACCTTGCCTTTAGAAGGTATTAGACATTCTTTTATCTTCCATTACACCCTAAGTTAAGAATATGTATTGTCTACTTGTCTAAAAATAAAGCTCTTTCTTTCACTCTATCAATACATATATAAATTACTTAAGGACATCACATGGCCAATCCCAAAGAATTTGGGAGAAGTAGGAGTTTTCATGGGCTAGCATGTTTACAAACGCTTTGTGACTAACATGATGGAAGAACATCCATGCAAATCTTGTGTCAAGTGCAATTTTTCATCCTTTAAAATTTTGAGCAGAATCAACATGGAATTGCAATATATTGAATTTGATTTCGAGAGGTTTCAAGTGTTTGACATGAAAGTTGGAAGGATTTATAATGGGAAGTTGGGCCAACACACTAGGAGGAAGTAAAACAAGATCCTTAAAGAAGACTAATCTTTGGAGAGCTCAAGAACAAGTAGAGACACCAAAATAATTTTGTTAACACAACAATTGTCTTTCATAAGCTGAAAATTCATGTACATGAGTCATCTATTTACAAGCTAAGAGATGACTAACCCTAACTTGTCTTGCAAGTCTCTCAAAAACTCTTTAATAAAAGCTTGACAAGTTGCAAGCCATGAGCGGAGAGGATCCTCTTCGTTGGAAGAGTGCCATGTGTTCAAGGTAGCCTGTAACCCGAGTTATTAATTCCTCTCTAATGAAAGGAGGACAGGTTGCAAAAGAGACATGGAGTATAAGCTTCCATGTGGCACTTACTTGCCTCACATATGGCTCCGACATAAGCTTAGTTGGCACCTTCTTGGAGTCTTTGCAAGCCTAAAAAGGTAGATTTCTTATGTAACTTTGATACAAGGTTAAGGCCCAAAATTCTATTTTACTAGGCCAAAAATACACCGCCAAAATATATTCTACTTGGCCCAAAATAAATTCTACACTACTTTATACAATTTTTACAACTAGAGGTCTTGTAATCTTGATGCGCTAATATCTCTAGAGTGATCTTCTTCAATTTTAAACTTGGACCCAAAAGTTTGTTTGGAAGTCTATTAGCTTATTTTTGCAATGATGACAAGTGTATCAGTCCCAATGTAGCAAGTAATAAAATTATTATTTTTCTCAAATGATTTGTGTAATATAAGACAATAAATACAATTATCACAAATTCATATTTAAAAACAATTTCATAATTTGATGTCATGCAAAAATTTAAAAACAATTAAAAGAATATTTTATATTTTTATCAACAATTGAATGTAGAAAAAAGAATAACAATAATATGATGAACTTGCTAGGGTTAAATCTCACTAATCTTCTCTCTCATGTACTAAAACATTTACTTTGTTTCCTATCCTTAATCAATCTCAACCCATGGAAATACTTAAACCCAACTCCGCAACAGATGGGTCTAAGATTATCTATTAATTGTTAATTCTTTGATCTGTTATATGATTGCATTCGCACAAGGGTCTTAAGACAACAATTGAATCACGCTTTATTCTTAGAATTGAACTTTCATTCGGTAATTTAATTTAGATCTAGATAGAAGAGATATTTTCCAATACTCTCAGGAATCAATAATCGAGTTATGACACAACAAGCATTATGTATAGAATAAAAATAATGATATAATGAAAGAAAATACATGAATATTAAAGTAGAAATGATTACATGAGAGTTCAGAAAGGTTTAACCTAACCCCAACAATAGAGAATTTATGATGAAAGAGTATCTGATAGATCATATGATGGTCAATCACAAGAAGCACGACCAAAAGGCATAGATGAGGTAAAAATGTTTCGAAAGACTTTTCTATTGTGGAAAGTGGACTTTAAATTTTTCCTCCTTTGTATAAGTTGTAAAAAGAATAGAATAGAAACTTTTTGGGCCTTATATTTTGGGCCAAGGTACTTTAGGAATTTAAATTTTGGGCGATGTATTTGGCCAAAGAGTATAATAGGTTGTCATAATTTTGGACCTTATTTTTGGGTCAAACCCTAACCCTAAGAAGAAGAAGAAGAAAGGGAGAGCATCTAACCCCAGGAGAGAGAAAATGCTTAGTGTTTAAACCCTATCTAAGGTTAGCACCTTTAGGGTGCTTACTAGGGTTAGTTGACACTCATGTTTCCCTTGCCTCATATCACATGTCATCTCCTCTATGGAGAGGATCCTCTTCATTCATGGTTTGACACTTGTGACCTTCCTATTTGAGAATTTTCTAGAAACTTGTCTTACAAGTTTGGGTTAGCTTAGGATTTTTCCCATAAATAAAGATGCTCTCCTCTTGTAAAATAACTTTAATGAATGTATTGAGTTGTTGACAGATTTTAAGAGAGAAGAGATAATAAGAAGGATCTTTCAAAACAAATTCAAGACTATAGAGGAAGAATTATAGGAGGGATGATATTAAAAACATTTTTATCAATATTTTTTTAAATCTCTTTGCAAAAAAAATATAAAAATATGTTTTTTATTCATTAAATTAGAAATTTAAAACACTTAGTTTAGGTGTAAGCTAGCTCTAAAATACAAGGGCTTCGGTTGGATAAACACATGTACCAACTAAACAAGGACTAACATCTTCATATTCCATATATAAGAACGTTGTTTGAAAAGTTAAAAGCACCAACCAAACAATTCCTAGGCCTTCCATCTTCTTAAGCAAAACTACATAAGTCGTAAACTTTCATTTTTAACATAAATTATATTAAATAAAAGAACTAGTCATTTACTTTTTCTCTCATTCGCCAGTTCAAGAGGTTAGTTCCTCTTCTCTAGAATCTTATCTTGACTTTAAGAAATTTAAATGATGCTTTTCCTTCTAACACTTATCTTTCAAACTTGAAAGTGACATGCTCTTCTATTTCGATCTCATCCACCTATTTTATTTCTTTCTTTATTCTTGTTCTTTCTTTATTCTTGAAATCAAACATTTACACTTAATTAATCTCATGTTCAATGGAAATATTCTAAGAGTTTAATGTATTAATATTTATAATTTTTAATTTCTAAAGTTGAAACATATATTTGACAATTTCATCAATTTAAACCATTTCTCTCCACTATTTTGGTTTGTTCTTGATACCTTTTGTATGCTCATCATTTTAATCAGTTTAGTTTCATGTTAAAATTGTTTTGATCGAATGTTACATAAAGCTTTTAAGAGTAAAAGGAACTCCAGTACAAATGATCACATTTGACAGATGTGATTTCTAAATCATAAGATTGAACCTTATTATGCCACAAACAGATGAATGTACTAGGACCTTCAAGAAAGAAAGAGCTTACCAAACAAATCCAAGGCTATATTGAAAGAATTCCAAAAGGGAATGTATAAAAAATTAAAAAAATATATTAAAAACATATTTTTTAATATTTTCTACTCTCTTTATAAATAAAAAATACAAAAAATCACTACATGAGTTAAAAAAATCTTAAAACTCGTCCTTGAGAACCATTTCTTCCTAGTGAAATGGTAACTAGATTTACATACCCATTTAAATAATTTCCTATTAGATTTTGTTTAAATATTCATATACCTAATTTGATATTAGAATTATACCGGATTCCTGAAACCACTTGTCCTCTTCTTTATGTAAACGACTGATTTGCAAAGAAAGTTTTATCATATGATCATTTAGAAAGAAAGTTGGAATATCAAAAAATAAAATAATAATAAAATCCAAAAAAACGAGATAAAACATCCACATTTCTCTTTCTTTGTATAACTACGAAGATTTGCTAAGAAAATTATAAATCTTTATTATATTTTTTTAATTAATTTTCATTATTAATTTGTTAATTTTTTATTTATATTATATTTAAATAAATACAATAATTTTATAAAATAGAAATAACAATAATAATTATTATTTATTATATTTTTATACGTATAATCAATTACGTTAAAAGCATAATCAATCATATATATATATATATATACATTTTAATTTGTTATAAAATATAATAATAAATAATATTTAAAAATAAAAATATTATATATTATATATTATATTTTATAATAAAAGTATTATATAATATTTTTAGTAAAGTGATTAATTATAATTATAATATAAATATAATTATAATTTAATAAAAATAAATTATATGATAATAATTTTGTATTATTATAAAATAATAATAGTTTTTGTTCTTGCAAAAGACTGGTTAGCTCCAACAACAACAAAGTCTTCCTGTCTGTCCTCGGTCATTCCTGTCGTTCCACCTTTCCTCCTGTTCGGATCGCTCCAAAATCCACCGTCTCGGAAGGGGGGTCCTACAGGCACTCCGAGGCTCAAGTTAGTTTAGGGTTAGAGTGTGCAGGTGGTTTAGATCAGAGTTTAGAAGTATCTTATTCGTGGTGATTGAGCTTATATTTATAGGTGTTGTAATGGGCCTGATTAAGAGTAAGGCCCAATTTGTTATGATTTTGTTATAATCTAGATTTATTACGCTTACCTTCTACGTGCCTCGCACGTGGGAATGCCACGTGTATGTTGACCCATGTGAAACAGCATTGCCAGTGACCGACTGAGGTACCGGCCGAGATGGTCATCTCGGTCGGTCAATGCGGATCTTCGAAAATGGCATATAAATGTTGATTTATGTGTATGGTCGATCGTATAGTACATAGGCCTCTCAAGTCCTCGAGGGTGCCGAGCGGCCGAAGAGGATTTAATAGTTCCTCCTGTATAACCGTCCAAGAATAAGTGCAGAATTTGGGCTCTCTACGCCAACCTTTTAGAAGCTAGGTGATGCAGGTTCCCGAACATTTTTTCGAATGGCACGCTTCTCATTTCGTGTGCCTAATGTAATAGGTTGATGCATCTGGACCGTTTATGGCACCTAAATCATGCGGCTGATGGGAGGCCGCATCATCGTTAGGTTTTGGCTATAAATAGCCCTTGAACCCACCTCATTTCGTGTCGTTTTCACCTGGATAGCCGAGTAGCTCCACTAAGTATCTGGTCATCCAGTCCTTCTCACAAGGTAACCATGGCTTCTTTTTCTCTTTCAATCTTATTCTGATTCTGAGTCTTCTGGTGGGCGAGATGCCTCGACCGATCGCAGGGTTGTGGCCGAGCAAGAGATTGGTTGAATCGAGGGGACCACAAGCGGTTCTAGCATTAGCAATTCGACTAGCGGATCCGCTAATAGTGAGAGGATGAGGTTAGAGGAACCAACCATAGGTGATAGGGAGTAGAGATGATGTCGGCCTCCAGTAGCAACGCAAAGGATGTTGACGAAGTCAACCCTCCCGATGATGACTGGGCGGTTATCGACATTAGGACCGCCTACTCTAAGTATAGGATGACTACTTCTCTTAAGATGCTACTTGACGTCCAAGATATCTTAGAACCTTCCATTCCTGATGGTATCTTCTCCCTATGTCGATGTGTGGCATCCAACCTAGTATTCCACGACTAGGGTCATCGTTAATGAATTTCTTTTTTATGTATGCTTTGTTATGAAGGATTCGTGCGTTCACATACCGTTCAACGACTTCTGCGCGAGCGTACTATGTGCGTTGAACGTCGCCCCTACTCAACTCCACCCTAATAGTTGGGTGTACATCAGGGCCTTCCAAATTTTAGGTACAACCCTAGATATTTCCCCTACCATTCGTCTTTTCGTTCATCATTATTTAAACTGGTCGGGTAAGAAAATAGGATGGTTATCCTTAGTTAGTTAGTTGCGGAACCGTTTGTTCCTACCCTATTCCTCCTCCTACAAGCACTTCAAAGACATTTTTTTTAAAATATCCTTTGGGAGTGAGAGTCAAGAGTATATATACCACCAGAATGAACCAAAATTCCCCCTATATTAGACCAAGTATCCTACTCGATACGCCTTCTGGTTGCATTCGAAATTGTCGGCAGCGGATATCTCGACACTAACGATCTTGGATAGCCTCCCTAGGAGTATCCCTGCCCGAGAACTCCTGGACACCTTTTGGTGTGAAGACCCGAACAAGGCCGTGTTCGATACGTATTTTTGTTGTGTTTTTTTTGTTAGTGTGACGGGTATTAACTTGTTTTTATTTGTGCAGATATTGTCGCTGCCCGGAATCCAAATATGAACAAAGTATTCAAGAACATGCTAGCCACGAGGCTGGGAGGTGAGAGCAATAAGAGGGGCCCTTAAACGAAACTGGCCGATAAAGGGAAGGTTGTTCAAGAAGAAGCAATGCCTGAGAGAGTTGAACCAATTACGGTTGTTTTGTCGTCCCCTACTCAGTCGCCTGTCGCTCCCCCCTCCGAGCCTTAGGAGAAGAAAAAGGAGAAGAAGAAATCTAAATGCGCCTCGGATAGGTCGTCCACCCAGCGGTCGCCCAAGCGCCTTCGGGAAACAGGTGGCGAGCAGGAAGCGGGCTCTACCTTCAACTTCCTAAACAAGAAGACGATGGTTTCCAACCGAGTCGTCATTAAGCTCAACGAGTACGAGAAGAAGCTATATTCATCTTCCTTTCGCAAAGAGCTGAGGAGCGCGTTGCTGGAGATAAACGCTCGCACACTCCTGATTAGTCGAGCGGTGAGAGAAGAGTTGCTTAAGGAGGACACGGTTGCCACCAAGAAGTTGAAGACTGAGCTGGTGGAAGCCACTTCGTCTTTGAGCTCCGCATTGAATGCCAATATGGAATTGGCACATCGTAACAAAGACCTGGAGCTAGAGAAGAGGTCGCTAAGGGGGAAGTCTTAGAGCTGAAGGGGGTAGTCGAGAAATTGACGACCGAGAATAGCTTCCTCCAAGAACGCTGCTCGTCTATCCAAAAGAAAGAGAGGGTGGCCGAATCGATGTGCTAAGTGAAGAAGTTCTTAATCTTGGCCAGAAGATGACTACGTTGACGTTGGACCTGGTGGACGAGCGGTCGGTCCGAGTAAAAGTTGAGAAGGACCTCGAGGAACTTCGAAGTTTCGTGATCAAATAGCACGACCTCGGGTTCGACCGAGCTGTGAGCAGGCCACCTACTTTTACCAGGTTTCAGTAGATGAAGGCAAGTTCGACAACCGCAAGGATATCTACAACGACTAGCTGATTTCGGTGATGGATATCCCGGACGAAGATGAGGTGGACGAGGTCGAGGCGCAAAGTGGGACTTTCAAGGCGGGGGAAGAGGCACTTGATATTATAATTTTTGATTAGATTTGTTGTATATAATAGTAGGCCTTTATTTGTAAATGAATTGTTACAAAGTTTAATGGATTATGCTGATTTATTCTTGGTAAATGTATTTTCAGTCTAGTCGGTTTTCGTCGGTGTTAAGTATTTGGTCATTTTCATATCACTTATGAGTATAATAACGCTTAAAAACTAAGTGATAACGTTTATAAGTGAAGTGATTGCACAGATTACACACCTCACGGTTGGTTCCATGAGGTATTGCTTTATTGATTAAAAGCAGATCATGCATCTCATAGTTGGTTCCATGGGGTGTTGTTGTAATGGTTAAAAGCGGATTATACACCTCACGGTCGGTTCCATGAGGTGTTGCTTTAATGGTTAAAAGTAGATTATACACCTCACAGTCGATTCCATGAGGTGTTGCTTTAATGGTTAAAAGTGGATTATACACCTCACGGTCGGTTCCATGAGGTGTTAAATTGCTATAGAATTTGCAACTAGAAATTCCAAGTCTTATTATTGATAGTGTCACGTTAAAACCTCCTCGACTAAAACCCTCCTTAGGGAAAAAATGTCGTAGGTAAGAAAGAGTACATTGAGTTACATGGAATTTAACTTAAATAAAACTTTAGATGGTCGGCGTTCCAAGTGTTGGAGATCTCATCTCCGTCCAAGTGCAACAATATGAATGCACCATTGCCTAGAGATTGATTTACCCTGTCAAGGCCTTCCCAATTTGGTGCGAATTTTTTGTCAGCGACACCTTTTCGGGCATCCCCGGTCATCCTCTAAACTGGATCTCCTCTTTGGAAAGTTATCGACCTAACCTTAACATTGTATCTTCGGGCGGCTCTTTGTTTGCATACCTCCTCTTTTATCTTGGCTTTTTCTCTAAGTTCTTCTAAGAGGTCTAACTCGGTTTTTCATACATTCATTGTTAAGTGCCAAATCCTTCAACTACTTTCTCATTGTGGCTTCTCCTATCTCGATCGGCAGCATAATATCCGTCCCATAGGTTAAGTTGTACGGGGATTCGCCTATAGACGTTTGCGGAGTGCACCTGTATGCCCACAGGACTTCCAAAAGCTTGTTCTTCCATTTTCCTTTTGCTACGCTCAGTCTTTTCTTAATTTGTGCCAAGATCACCTTGTTGGCTGCCTTGGTTTGACCGTTCATTTGTGGGTGCTCGACAGAATTGATTATGTGTTTGATTCCTAGTTTGGCGAGGAAGGACTCCAGTTTTCGGTCGACGAATTGTCGTCCATTATCCGTCATGATTATGTGAGGAACTCTGAACCTGCATACAATTTTCCACATAAAGCTCTGTACGTTGGTGGCCATAATTTTGGCAAGAGGCTCTACCTCTATCCACTTAATGAAGTAATCGACTACTACAATGAGAAACCTCCTCTGGCCGATGTCAATGCCCCACTTGACGAAAGGCCATGGAGAACTGATTGTTTGAAGGTCGGTGGGTGGCTGGTGAATCAAGGGGTCGTTCTCCTGACAACTCCTGCACTTACTTACGTACTCGGCACATTCTTGGCAGGCAGTAGGCTAGTAGTACCCTACTCGAATGACTCTAGCCGCCAAAGTCCTATAGCCGCAATGCATTCCACCATTGTCGCTGTGAAGGTCATTCATGACAAATTTGGCATGTTCCTTGCCTACGCATTTCAATAGGGGAGTGGTGAATCCCCTCTTAAACAAGTCTTCGCCAATGAGAACATAACGGACTACCTTCTTGGCGAGTGTTTTGTCCAGTATGGCCTTTAACTAAGGCTTTTAAGCCCCCAATGATAGGCGTTCGCCAATCCTCTTCTGCCACTTCGGCGCTTATGCAATCCGCATTTAATACGATCAGTTCACTTAAGGTAACCTGAATGACAGTGTCAAATCTACCCTTACCTTTTCCTAATGCAAGTTTTGACAGTAAGTCGGCTCGACCTTGGCAGACTCAAACCGAGTAAGGAGGGTAGATACTTTCTGATAATATCTCGTCAGTAACGGGTCTTTCACCTAAAAAGTTTCATTCAATTGGTCGACCGTCAACTGAGAGTCGATAAGGTAAACCAGTTGCTTTACTCCCATATTTTCAGCTAATAATAGGTCAGGTATAATGGCTTCATACTCAGCCTGGTTGTTTGGACGGTTTGAAGTTAAAGTGCAGTGACTGTTCGACCTTAACACCGGTCGGACTTTTCAATACCATTCTTGCACCACATCCCTTATCATTGGATGAGCCGTCCACATACAGAGCCCACACGCTTTGTTGTTCTGGTTGCACTTGCTGAAGTTCTAATGCAAAGTCAGCCAGACACTAAGCTATAATAGGTCCTCTCGGGTTAAAAGTCAATCTGAACTCTGAGAGTTCAACCGACCAGGATATCATATGCCCAGCCAGTTCTGGTTTAAAGAGGACCTTCCCAATCGGATAGTCAGTTTTGACTGTAATGGGATGACTCTGGAAATAAGACCTAAGCCTTCGGGCGGCATAGACGACTGCCAATGCAACCCTCTCAATAACTTGATACCTGGTTTCGACATCTTGTAATGCTCGGCCTATAAGATATACCTATTTCTGCCCTCATGTTGAACTAATGTAGTGTTGATGGCGTTGTTTGAGACAGAGATGTATAACAGGAGCCGACTGCTGGGTGCTGGTTTCTCCAGAACTAGTGTGGACGATACAACCGCCTTTAATGCTTCAAAGGCGTTCTCACATTCCTTATCCCATTTGAACTTGTCGGCTTTTTTCAAAGTCTTCACTAATGGCCTTATCTTCTCTGCTAATTTAGGCAAAAAACGAGAGAGAGATGTTAGTTTTCCAATGAGACTTTGTACCTCTTTTAGACTTGTAGGGCTCCACATTACTAAAATGGCCGCACATTTTTTGCGGTTGACTTCTATTCCTCTGAGTGAGCATAAAGCCCAGGAACTTGCCTCTTTCCACTCCAAACACGCATTTTGTAGGGTTCACGCGCATGCCAAAGTGGCAAAGTTGTCTAAATACTTCTTTCAGGTCAGCTATGTGTTGATCAAATACCTCAGACTTAACCACCATGTCATCCACATACACTTCCATATTCCGACCGATTTGATCTTTGAATACTTGGTCCATCAACCTTTGGTAGGTGAAACCTGCATTTTTCAGCCTAAAAGGCATTAGCTTGTAGCAACAGTTCGAAGCTTTCGTAATGAACACCGTCTTCCCAACATCCCGGTCGCACATTGGGTACACATCCTTTGGACAAGCTTTGTTTAGATATGTGTAATCAACACACATCCACCAATGCCCATTGTTCTTCTTTACTAGTACCACGTCAAATAACCATGTGGTATATTGTATCTCCTTGATGAACCCTACATCTAACAATTTTTGCATCTCCATTGCAGCTGCTAACCTCTTCTCTTCATCCATTCTTCACTTCTTTTGTGCCATTGGTCGAGCCTCCTTACAAATTGAGAGTTTATGGGACATTACGCTGGGGTCAATTCCCAGCATGTCCTCGCCCATCCAGGAGAAGGGATCCTTGTTCTCAGTCAACACTTCCTTCAATTTTTTAGTTTTGCATTCCGTCATGCCTCCGTCCAAGTGGGTGTTCTAGTTTTCTCCTCCTAGCTGACATTCTGTCACGTCGTCCTTTGGCTCCATTTTGATTTCATCATTGACCGTGGGATCCAAGTCCATCAACGCAACCATCATATGATTAAAGTCTCTTTTGACCGTTGTTACGATCAGTGTTAGCCTCAGGCTGGCCACATAACGTTCTCGTGTTGTTCTTTGATCAACGTGGACGACAACCACTCCTCCTCTCTCGGCTGGAAACTTCATGGCAAGGTGCGGTGTTGAAACTATGACACCCAATTTATTCAAGGAGGGTCGTCCTAGTACTGTGTTATAGGACGTATTAACATCGACTACCAAGTACCTAACAGAGATTGTTTTCTGTCCTCGGTCGGGCCTACCGAACTTGGTGTGCAGGTCGATGTAACCTTTTCTATCTACCCTTTCACTTGAAAATCCCACGATCTGTTCGTTTAGAGGGATTATATCATCCTCATCCAATCCCATTTTTTTGAAGGTCTTCTAAAATAGAGGATGTCTACCGAACTCCCTTGGTCCACCAATGTCTTCCTAACTTCATAGTTTGCCACCTCAATATTTATGACCATCGGATCATCCTGCTTTGTATCTATGTTCCTGAAGTCTCGGTCAGTGAACATTATATCCGGCATGGTACTAATCAGTGACACTTTTAATCTCCTGCAAGTGTCATTTTCTGGCCGAATTCGATTCTCCGAATCCGCCCGAAATGGTGTTGATCACTGTTCGGTTATTATCTCCTCGCCTCCTTGGACTCTTTTCCCTGGATCGTTCTCTGTTTGCTTAAGTGTCTTCTCTTACCTTAGTGCTTCTTCTCCTCGGACTTCTCCTAAGGCTTCTGGATCTTGGGCTTCTCTCTCTCTTTCGCTTGTAATGTCTTTGGTCACCCCTGGCCACGTAGCGTTGTAGGTGACCAGCTTGAATGAGCTCCTCTATTTTATCTTTCAAGGCTATACACTTGTCGGTACTGTGTCTGTGATTGCGGTGATACCGACAATTTTTACCTTTGTCTGCTCAAGGTAGCAAGGGGAATTTATGAGGTGCCGATATCAAATATGCACAGAGGGCTTCCTCCAGAATACGCGCTCGGCCAGCGTTAAGGGGTGTATACCTGGAAAACCTTGGAGCTCGAGGTCCTTCTCTGATTCGGTTGCGATCTCGGTCGACCTTCTTACTCGAGTTCTCCTTGTTTCTCGCTTGATGCTTCAATTCCTGAGCTCTTCTACTTCCACAAATTTAGCAGCCCACTAGCGTAGTTCGTCCATATATACGGTTGGGTGCATGCACAAACTGTCCGAGAAGGGTCCTGAACGAAGTGCAATGATCATATGATGCATGACAACTTTCGGGTTTAGCCCACGAGTGTCCAAGGCTACCTTTCTGAACCTGCTCATAAATACCCGTAGGGATTCTCCCTTTTCTTTATGAATATTCACTAGTGCGATAGATGTCTGGTGATGGGGCTTGCTGGTCGCAAATTGTGCCCCAAACTTTGTTACCAAGGTTTCTATTGACTGTGCAGATAACCGGGTGAACTAGTTAAAAGTTGCTCCTTTAAGCGAGGTAGGGAAAACTTTTTAATATATATGGTCGTCCATCGTGTAGAGGTTTAACTGGGAAACGTAGGTGTCGATGTGTTCGTCTGGGTCCGTTGACCCATCATACCTGTCCAATACATGGCTCTTCTAGTTAGGAGGTAGCTCAATCGTCATTATATTGTCCATGAACGGGTGCCTCCTGGATTTGTTGACTAACGCACTGTGTGACGTCTCACCCCGACCTTCAAGACGGGAACGTTCCCCTCGACCCCCATCTCGGTCTTCAGAGCCGTCTTCTTGAGCTTCAAGACGAGATCCCTCTCCTTCCAGCAGGTCCTCCTGACAGGTTCATTCTCGTTCCTCCCTATCAAATCTTTGTCGAAACCTTTCATTCTCCTCACGAAGCCTGTCCAACGCATTAGTATGGTGGGCCTAGGTTTTCCACATGCCTCTTCCTCATAAGTTCCAATTCCGTTCTCATCTCGGCCAGAGCGGCCGTTGAGTCTCCTTGATTATTTTGCTAGCTTCCAGGATTCCTAGTTGTCACCATTATTGTTAGGCTAATCTCGGTCCCACGGTGGGCGCCAAAATGTTCTTGCCAGATACCGGTTAGCTCCAACAACAAGAAAGTCTTCCTGTCTGCCCTCGGTCACTTCAGCCGTTCCTCCTTTCCTACTGCTTCGATCGCTCCAAAATCCACCATCCGGGGAGGGAGGTCCTGCAAGTACTCTGACTCTCAAATCAGTTTAGGATTAGAGTGTGCAGGTGGTTTAGACCAAAGTTTAGAACTATCTTATTTGTGGTGATTGAGTTTATATTTATAAGTACTGTAATGGGCCTGGAGTATTCAAGTCCAATGGGCCTTATTCAGAGTAAGGCTCAATCTGTTATGGTTATGTATAATATAAATTTATTGCACTTACCTTCCTTGTGCCTCACATGTGGGACTGCCACGTGTATGTTCACCCATGTGAAACAACATTGCTATTGCTGGTGACTAACTGAGGTACTGGCCGAGATGGTCATCTCGGTCGGTCAGTGCGGATCTTCGAAAAGGGCATGTAAATGTTGATTTATGTGTATGGTCGACTGTAAAATACAACTTTTAAATTTAATATTGAAATTATTTTAAAATTTTAATTTTATATTTTAATAAATTAACTAGTCTCAATCAATAAATTAATATATTTTATAATAAATTAAATTTTAATTTAAGAGTAATTACACCATTTAATATATTTATAAATTTTTAACAATATTGTTAATTATATTAAAAAATTAAATATATTTTATTTTTAAATATAAAAATAAATTTATAATTTTACAATTTTATATATTGAAATATTTATTATATTTATCACATCATTTACAAATTTTGTTCATTAGTCTTACCATCTTTTCTTTAATCCAAATAATCAACCTTTTACACATTTTTATCTTAAATCCAATATTTCAAATCTATTTCCTAATCCAAACACATCCTTAATTAACTAAATATAAAGATACAACACTTGATTTAACTTATTTAAAAAAAAATATGTAATTACTTTGATACGGATGAAGTACTTATATGTAAATGTCCAACTTAAAATTCTCAACTAAAATAAAAGTAAATTCATCTAAGCAACCTTTTAACAACAAACATTAATCTAAATTATAAAATTTTCATTTTTAAGGAACATGCAAATCTCTCTCTCAAAATAACTTCAAAATAATTTTATGTACCTTTATGAAAATCAATTATTATTTTTTTTAAAAGCACAATTGATTTAAATGAAGATTTAAATATTTTAACCAAATGAAGATTTAAATATTTTAACCCAAAAAAATTCCAAAATATATATTAAAATAGTAAGTATTAGATGAAAACTGCATCAATATGGTAGGTGCACGTAACTGAAGAAGCGAGACAAGGGTAGAATTGCAATTAAATTTTGTGAACTCACACTTCGGTTTAAAACTCCTAAAACATGCCTCAAACAGCGCAGAAACATTTGCGCTGAGTTTCCTACTGTCTCCTCTTTCTCCACTCTAAACTAACCTGACAGATGGAACCGGAGGAAACCGCCGTCACCGCCGTCGACGGAAGTGGCGACGAGGGAATGCTGGTGTTAGACGGCGGCGATGTCGGCGGCGGCAAAGACAGAGTGAAGGGCCCTTGGTCGCCGGAAGAGGACGCCATTCTGAGTCGTCTTGTTAGCAAGTTCGGCGCCAGAAACTGGAGCCTCATCGCGCGAGGGATCAGTGGAAGATCCGGCAAGTCGTGCCGGCTCCGGTGGTGCAACCAGCTTGACCCCTCCGTCAAGCGCAAGCCCTTCACCGGTACGTCATCGATATCGGTACCGTGCGCGGGTTTGAATTTGAATTTGACTTTGTTTCGGTTTGATTTAATTTGAATGTTTTAGAATTGATTTTATAGTTTGATGGTTATGTGGTTCTCTTTTGAATTTGCTCGGACTTTTGATTTGCTGTGTGCATTATTCTTTCTTAATGGAAAAGTCATGCCTTTTGACTAGTTGTCGCTTTAAGAATTATCAGTGTCATTTTGAGATGGTGATTGGTTGTTATTATTTGCTATGGAGTATCGCTGTAACTTGCTCACTGATGCTGTGTTTGTAAGTTATTAATGGCTTTAGGGTATCTGCGATCTTTGATATTGCGGGAGAATGTGGTTGTTGTAGCCGCAATTGCAGTTGCAATCTCGCAATGTTGAGCCCAAAAACATTGCCGCCACAGTTGTGGCTGCAGATTGTTTTTTAAAACACAGTAATCGCGTGTATATATATTCCTATGATTTAGCGAAATAGCTAAAATGATGTCCCATCAAGTTAAATGAATAAATATATGTCCAGGAGCCTCAGCTCAGGTAGTACCAATCTCTATGGAGACTACATTTTAAAGGTGATAAATTTATAGAAAGAGAAGCAACACTTGTAATGGTTTACTGAGACTCAAATGGAGACCAAAGGAGTGAATTATCCTTCCAAGGTACCCCTTATACAACTGAGCTGCTGCTTGATTTTCTACAACTAATGAATATGAATGTTTCGTCTTCTACCTAAGCCAAGTCCACGATCTTATCAACTTTAGGAGCCCAATCAATTCCATTACAATTAACTAGCTTTTCTCTGGGCCCCATGAATTTCAACTGCTAAAGTTCAACCATGTCGGCTTGTCTACAGGGTTGTAATTGGGGAACAGGGATGGGATGTTATCCACACTCCCCACCTTCCCACTGTGTTTTGCCTCTTCTCACCAAGATTCCAAAATCCTGCTGACTTGCATACATGCATTCATCAATGTATCCATTTTCCACAAGGTAGCTAATCTTTTGTACTTCTTTAGAACCTTTGAACCGTCACCTCTATCAAATTTTTCTACATCAGATCTGATGTCTTCTTTCTCAAGAACTAGAACAAGTGCCCTGTTTACGCCGCATCGTCATGAATGTGAGTTGATGTAGGAATTGGATGAGAATCACATAAAGAAATCTGCCCTTACGGAAAAGAATAGTGGAAAAGACAGCAGAATTTCTGAGTATCTGCACCTCCCAATGTCCAAAGACCCAAACTCTTCTCAATTGACAAGACACCCCTCGTTTTCCACCTCTCTTTATCTATAGGAAATATGCCGTATTTCTCTACTTATCCCTGTCCCAACTAACTGACCAAGATAGCAGATTGACAATAAAATATTGTTTAACAGACGAACCTTCTGATTTGGTTTCAGCTATTACACTTTGGAGAGATTCTCAACTTGGGTGACCCAATTCACCCAGTTGCTGCCATGGATGTTGGAAATTCAATCTTTTTAGCCCAAAGATTTTGACTCATCAGAAGAACTCATAAGTGTCTTACTGTTATGATTCTGTTTTCTCCTTATTCACTCTTTACTTTTATGTCTTGTGAGTGGATTGTCCATTGTCTTGTCGTCGAAATTTATGTTCTGTTTCTTCATTCAGTACCACTGATACCAACCATGTTTGTCTTAATCTCTGCCGAATTAGAGGCCATGGGAATTAATTGCTCCCTCTGATAATTGATTCTCTCAATGAAGAACTTCACATTGTTCTTCAACGCTTCCATTCTCTTTTCCATATCATCCTCAACTATGTTGCTTAGATACAGGTACAGTATACGATTTTCTTAAAGATATAGGGTATGGTACACTTGTAGAAAAATGTGCCTGTAGAAATATTAGAATTTTATATGAAAATAACTACGTTAACAAAACTCTACACCTCATCTCTTATTTATCATGGATGCAAATCTCAAAGGCCAATTTGCCTCGTATTTAGCCTACGATGTCCTTGCTAAAACTTGATCAAGGACATTTTTTTTTAAAATACAGAAAAGAACAAATATGCTCATTCAAAATAAATTCTCCAAAATTGAGATAAAAAAAGCATATTAGTGCACGAGGCTTTCATTTGCTGTGTTTGAGAAGAGATGTATGGATTTTAACACTTGACTTAATTTCCAATATTTGAACTCATCACCTGTGGATCGCAATGGCATTCTTATCATTGCACCTAGGTTCACCTACAAATAGTGATAAATATTTGTGGAACAAAATACAATATGGAAGAAAATGCCAACTTTTTGTAAAGATATCCTCTTAGAGAAAAATATCAAAACCCTGTAAGTTTTGATTAAGTTCTAAAAACAACTAAGTATAAACATGGTCATGCTTAGTTGGAAAGATGATGACCTAGTTCAACAACCGATATTGTAAAACGCAAGTAATACTGTGCAATATTTTCTTACGTTCGCATATAATATCACACGATACATGCATAGCATAAGCTAACCTTGTATTATTTGAACATTTGTATGCTTATGCTATGCTATAAGAAGTGTCAGTTGCTTCCATTTGATCAAAGAGATTCATTCAACCTCAAGTACAAATCAACATTAAGATCTCTTGGAGTATGGAAGCTGCTTTATCTAAGAACTTCTTGACAAAAAGCATTTCAATTCTAGCTCAACTATCTTCCGTGTATGGTGTGCACTTTTACCATGAAATAGTGTAAAAGGTTATGCTACCTAGAAAGATGAGTATCATCAATGAGTAAGGAAGTTGTGTAAAGAAGGACTGCATTTAAAGTTGTATGGAGTGCATTTAATGCAACGTCCACGTTCAAGCTCTTCATGCAAAAAGGATATACAATTAAGCTGCTCAACGACCAAAAACAGTCTTTCAATACCTATCTTCTTCCAGCTCCTATATAAAGTCTTTCATCAAGAAGAAGAAAGCATAGAAAAGGTTACATTATGCTAAAATGTTGCTCAAATATTGAGCACACCTCAAATGTTTCAAGAAGAAGAGAGAGATCCCCACGCTTAAAGCAGAAACTCTTCCAAATCTTTGGATCCACAAGCTTCATGGAGATCACTAAGGGTATTCATACAACTAACTAGGAGAGATTGCTTACACTTGTATTCATTAAAAGACATAATCTCTCCCTTGAGAGCTAACATAATGATTTGAACTAGGAATGAAAGCTTGAACCTTGTACTTGTTGGAAGCCCAATTCCCCCCTAGTGATTAAAAGATTTGTTGATCATACAAACACCAAACTTTTCTACCTTAGTCAAGTGTGGTTGTTTGGTAAACAAAATTTTAAAGGAGTAACTTGGAGTGGCTAGAAGCCAAATGAATACTCGTTGAGCTAGGAGTGTCTTGGTAAAGTGTACTTGGTCAAGCCATGAGTAACTTAGGAAGAAATACTCTTTAATGAGGTTAGGCAGGAGTGGTTGTGACCTGAAAGAATACTCTTTAACATGATCAGTTAGCAGTGACTACAAGCTAAATGAATACTTGTTAAGTCAAAAGTGACTCGTGAAAAGAATACTCAAGTTATTAGCCACGAGTGGCTACGAGCTCAAAGAATAGTTAAAATGTATTTCCCAACATTAGTCTACCTAGTGGAACTTAATCGATTAATTCAGAACTGGATGTAGTCTATTACTACAAACAAATAAGTATAAAATGTTGTGCAATCTTCTTTCTTTCCTATCTTATTTCATTACTTGTTATTATCATATGCACTAACATGGGAAAGGGAAATGTTGCAAAGCTATGAATCAAAAACACTTTATTCAAGAATTTGATTAAGTATTTAAGCTGAGTCTGTTGTAATCTATCGAATTCAAGAACTACAATTTGATCACTTGATAAACTAAACTAGAGAATGCTTTAGCCAAATGATAAAGTTGGGTTGTAAAGTTGTGTCTGCTAAATTCTATCATATTAAACAAATACGATATGATCACTTGAATGTACAAAACTAATGTTTGAATATTTCCACCCTTTTGATTGTCAAAAGGATTTTTCAAAATTAAATGAAACACAATTTAACCCTCCTTTGTGTTTCTCTTGTTTTTCTACTCATCTAAAGAAGAGAAAACAAAAAATTCATCTCTCCAAAACAAAGACAACTCCTTGACTAGTCAAAAAGCATTCAAGAAGATACAAATCAAATGTAGAAAAGGCAATAGACGACTTCAAGATCATTAGAACCAACAACAACTTTAATAAGCAATTATTAGCAAGTGTCAGACACATTAAAAGGCATTTATGACGAAACAACAAGCCCATTAATGTATGTCTTTCAAAGCAACTTGATGTAGAATGACATCATTAGGTGTTGCACGTTGCCACATTGTTGTCCACATCATCATCTGAGGCCAAACCGTCATCTTGGATTCAAACCTCTCAGAATAACCTAACTTGACGTTCCAAAGTTTTGTTATGCATTCGCTTTTCTTGAAATCTCTCAACAATTCTTTAATTTCTTTCATGTCTAAGAGACTTCCTTCATTGTTGTTATGTCGGCTTCATATCACAATCATCCTTCCTTGTTCATTGGTCCACTTCTCTAGAGAACTCAAACCATGTTCCATTCCTTATTCCCCCTTTTGGATTCGCTAGGTCAGACCAACTTGTTACATTACAAGGAACAGAAGGAAGAACCCGCATAAGAAGAAAAACAATTATTATTGTTTTTGCAAAACAGAACACAACACCCCAAAGGAAAATGCTTCCTTTAACACAGAGAACCTGTCAAAAAAAAATTATTTGATACCCTCAACTAATAAGGTTGGTCTTAAAAAATAGACCAACCCTTCATACTCACTAACAACCTTCCCCTCAGAATCTAACAACCTTATTCTTTTTTTAAAAGAAAATTCCTTCTATAATACACTTTCCATATTTTTTCATTACCCTTCCGCCTAACATAAGACTTGTCCTTGCTGAAGTCAACTGAAGCCTAACCTTCTTGTACTTTCTTGGTTATAACTCTAGTTATTGTTTCTATGGAATAGAGATCTTCTGCTCTATGCTTTATGTCCTCTAGAGTTGACCTCTTCAAAGATAAGCTTGGCCCAAAAGGATGATTGAAAGCCCAACCAAACCCAATTAGGCACATTCAATTTGTAAGCTCCTGGTCAATGCTCTAGGTCCTTAACCTCTTTATTCTGTGAATGTTGTGGCTGGATGGATTGCCATGATCATTTGACGCATAAAGGACATACATGTAAGTTGAAGTTGCTTAACAACCAGAAACTATCTCTCAACGACTATTTTCTATATAAGGCCTTTCATAAAGAAGAAAACAGAACAGTGGTTTTGTTGTACTAAAATGTTGCTCAAATGTTGAGCACACCTCAAAGCTTTCTAGAAGAAGAGAGTTTCCCGTGCTTAAAGTAGAAACCTTGTCAAATCTATGGATCCACAAAAAGCTTCATGGAGAACATTGAAAGTGTTCATACAGTTAACTAAGAGATAGTGTCTGTTTGGCAAACAACACTTAAGAGAGTAGTCAGGAGTGGCTAGGAGTCCAAAGAATACTCGTTGAGTCAGGAGTGGCTTGGGAATGAATACTCTTTAACGAGGCTAGCTAGGAGTGACTGTGCTAGAACTCTCACAATGAATTTAGCAAAACACACGAGAAAATCGCTAAAAGGATTGAGAAGAATTTTATTAATATTCTCAAGTCAAACAAACATATTCTCCAAAATTTAGAAAAAATTTTCAAAGGATAAAGGAGCCTTTTGCACAAAAATAAAGGTCATGTAACAATTATTAACTCCCAGAAAGTTCCCTCCACTAATGCATAAGTTTGATCATTATATAGACCACTCCACTTGATCCATCGACTCCACCTCTTCCACTGACTCCACCAAATAGTTTCACTTTCTTCTGCTATAATACACTCTCAAAACCCACTCATTATTATTTACCATAGGTCTAACAATACTTCCCTCACCTGAAACAACCTTATCCTCAAGGTTGACATCTGGAAACTAATTTTTCATAGTTTCCCCCTCCTTCCATGTTGTAGTTTCTCTTCCTCCTTTTTTCCACTGTACCAGAATTTGATAAATCTTTTTGCCTTGCTTCTCGGTCACCCTTCTATCCAAAATTTGTTGGGGAAACTTTTTGATCCTTGTACTTGTAACTCTGGTGGTAATTCAGTCTCAAATGGTTGTGCTCCCACTGCCCTTTTCAACTGGGATGCATGAAAGAGGGGATGAATGAGTGTTGATTCATGTAGTTGTAATCTGAATGCCACCGCTCTAACCTTAGCCTCCACCAAAAACAGTCCATAATATCTCAAGGACAGTTTGGGATGCATTTTTGTAGGCATTGAATGTTGCCGATGAAGACGAATCTTTAAATAAACCATGTCCCCTACCTGAATATTAGAAGGCTTTCTAGTTTTATCTTCAAACTTCTTCATCTGCTCCTGAGGTCTAGTTAAATGATACTTTAGTTGTTTCAATGCCTCATCCTGATTCATTAAATTTTGTGCCACAACCTTCACCATTGTTTCTTCAGGAATAAATCGTGCCAATGAAGGAGAATTTCTCCCAAAACCCACCTCAAATGGGTTGTGTTTGGCAGCTGATTGTAAACTAGTATTATACAAGTACTCTGCCCATGGTAAGAAATTAACCCACATTTTAGGTTGTTAAGAACTGAAAAACCTCAAGCATGTGTCCAACACTCTATTCAATACTTCTGTCTGACCATCTGATTCAGGATGATAGGCAATACTCATGTTCAAATTAGTTCCCTGGAACCAAAATAGTTCTTGCCAAAAAGAATTAAGAAAAATGGAATCTCGGTCACTGACTATAGATGCTGGAATGCCGTTTATTTCACCACTTCCTTTGCAAATACTTCCACCACCGATCTTGCCGAATAAGGGTGTTTAAGAGGTATAAAATGACTGTATTTACTCAATGTATCGACCACCACTAATATGGCATCATACCTGTTAGACTTTGGAAGTCTCATGATGAAATCAATCCTAACATCCCAAATCATTTCTGTAATAGGTAAAGGTTGTAATAAATCTTGCGGTGAGCATGCTTGATATTTATTTCTTTGGTAAACCCCGCATTCCACCACAAAATCCGAAATCATTTTTTTCATTCTCATCCAATAAAAGGACTGTGCTATCCTTTTATAGGTTTTGAAAACTTCCGAATGGCCCCCTTTGGAGTGGTATGAAATTCTCTAACTCATCGGAATCCACCTTGAAGTAGTTGATAACACCAACCTTCCCTTATAATCCAATTTTTCATTCTCCAGCGTATAATTACAGTGAGTTTCTGGATTTTACTTCAAATCTTGGATAATTTTCTTTAGCTCACCATCATTTTGGACTTCCTCCTCCATGGAATCAAATTCCTGCCACAGCAGTTTAGTCATCACCCTCAAATTTGCTTCTTCTTCCTCCCCTTCTAACCTCCGAGAGAAGGCATGAACAACGTTGTTTGAAGACCCTATTTTGTATACAATCTCAAAATCATACCTCATTAATTTGGCCAACCAATTCTATTGATTTTGAGTTGTAATCATCTGTTTGAGCAAATATTTCAAACTCTTTTGGTCTGTATACACCTTAAATCTTCGTCCTAGTAAATATGGTCTCTAATGCTGCATGGCTAACACCAATGCCATCAATTCCTTCTCATAGATTGACTTATTTAAAGAAGTATCCGCCAACGCCTTACTGAAATAGGCTATAGTGTTCTTGTTTTGTGTCAGCACAACTCCTATACCTTTTCTTGAAGCATCACATTCAAAACGAAAAGGCAATTCAAAATCAGGTAACCTTAACACTAGTGTCGTAGTAATGGCTTCCTGCAACTGCTTCATTGCTTGAATACTATCATCGTTCCACTCAAAACTTTTCCTTCTTGATTAATTGTGTCAAAGGTTGGGCTATTCTTACATAATTATATATGAAACGTTGATAATAACTGGTAAGGCCCAAAAACCCTCTCAAAGCTTTGATATTTCTCAAGATAGGCCAATTCAAAATATCCTTAATCTTCTTGGGGTCCATCCTCACTCCCTCTCCTGAATTAACATGTCCCAAGTACTCTATCTCTTGCCTCCCAAATTCACATTTTTTTGGGTTTGCCCGAAATACATGCTGTTGTAGACACCTTAGCACTTGTCCTCAAGTGTTACTATAGACCAAAATATCATCAAAGAACACAAACACAAACCTCCTCAAATATGGCATTAAGACCCTATTCATTGCCCATTGAAAAGTGCCTGGTGCATTGGTTAAACCAAAAGGCATAACCAAAAATTCGTAATGCCCCAAATGGTGCAAAAAGCTGTTTTTTGAACCCCTTCCTTCTGCATCCGTATTTGATAATACCCAAACTTTAAGTCCGCCTTGGAAAAGTATCTGGCCCCATGTAACTCATCCAATAGCTCTTCAATTACTAGAATTGGGAATTTATCAAGCATCATGGCTTGGTTCAATATCCTGTAATCCACACAGAACCGCCAACTCCCATCCTTCTTGTTTACTAAAATCACTGGACTTGAATAAGGGCTATTGCTAGGCCTTATAAATCTTCAACATCTTTTCAACCTGTTTTTCAATCTTAGCCTTTAACAGATAGGGGTACCTATAAGGCCTAACATTAACCTTTTCTATCCTCAATTTGATCGGAATTTTGTGGTCCACTTCATGACAAGGAGGCAACCCTTTCATTCCCTCAAACACCCCCTCAATCTCTCAAAACTACATTTAACTCCCTCCTTTGCTGTCGTGACAGTCCAACGTTCTTAGCCTCCTTTTTACCTTTCGTTCTGCCCAACTCCCATAAAACGTATACTTTAGCGATTTTCCTTTCTTTCTTCAGAGCTTGATGACTCGCCAATGTTCGTTTTAGGGAATGATCCCCTTCAATTGAAACTAGTCTCCCTTAACTCATAAAACTCATCGTTAAAGTTCTTTGATTTGCTTTTAGTTCCCCTAACTTTGTTAGCCATGCCATGCCACGCCCCAAATTACATCCACACCTCCCATTTCAAACAAATAGAAAGTTTCTTTTACCGCATAATTTCCCAACTCTAGCTCCAAATTTATACAACACCCACTAGCTCCCTTTGTATGACCATCCCCCAGTTTCACACCATACGATGGTGTGTTCTCCACTCTCACTCCTAACTTCTTCACTAGCCCTACTAAAATGGAATTATGGCTGGCTTCACTATCAATTAACACCCGCATTGATACCTCCTGCATCCTCCCTTGTAGTTTTATTGTATTAGGCCGCGTCATGCCTCCAGTTGAGAACAAGGATAATTTCATACTTTGACACTCAAGTTCCAGCCATCCATCCTCCTCCAACAAGGACTTCTTTCCCATTTTCGTCATTCTTGGTTCTTCTAATTCCAACACATCGTCCTCTTCTCCCACAATTATCACCCTCAAATTCTTCTCGGGTCACCAGTGTCCCATACTATAAGGACCACCAAATGAAAACACTTCCCTTCCTCTGTTCTTTTTATGTATTCTGAATAAAGCAGAGTTCTAGTCCCTCTATTTCTTGAAACTTCCCCTCCATTAGCTCCGATTCTTGTTTCTTTGTTGTTACTATTATAATCTTTCCTCCTGTTGCTACCCATGGTAGACCCCGCCTGTCCATTCCATCCCTTGCCACTTTCAACTCTTCTCGACGTTCCAGTTCCAGCCACACATCTAACATTTGCACATGCACTTTGTCCAAAACTCAATTTCAGTTCTTCATTCACAACTTCCTTCATACAAACGACAATTTTCATTACTCTCATAAACTCTTTTGGATCACGGGGTCGAATTCGATTTCTCACCTTTATCTGCAATCCTGCTAACAAATATCCCAATAATTGCTCCTTGGTCATATGTGGTGCTTATGCCATTAACACCTCAAACTCCTGCACATAATCTTCCACTCCCTTGTTGTTTTAATCGCGCTAGCCTTTCATATAGAGAATTTCTCTCCTTTCCTCTGAATTTTCTTATCAAGGCTCTTGAAAACTCACTCCAAGATAGATTCTTGGAATTTTGTCTCTGAAATTTGAACCAATGACTAGCATTACCCTCCATGCTGATAAAAGCAAAATTGAATCTTTCTTTTTCCGCCACATTTTGCACTTCAGAAAACTTTTGCACCCTTGTCAACAACCCATGTGAGTCCAACCCTACAAAAATGGGTAATTTCACCCTTTTCACTGACTCCCTCGTTTGCGGTTCCTCCTCATCCTTCGATTTCTCCCCTTGCATTGATCTTTCCTCCTTCCTTGCCTCTTCATTGACAAAACTTTCACCTCCCTCTGACGAACTTTCGCTTTTCTTGAGATCACGCAACAATTCTTTGATCTCCACGTAATTTTCTTCGATGGCTGTTACTTCAACCTTTACTTCCATCTATACACGCCCATGTACGCTGGTTAGTTTTTCCAAAGTGGTCACTTGATTTTCAATTTCCTCCCCAAGTTTAGGATCCGGCAGGTCGGACAAAATTCTTAGAACTCTAAAACTGAATTTAGTAAAACACACGAGAAAATCACTTAAAGGACTGAGAAGAATTTTTATTAATATTCTCAAGTCAAACAAACAAAAAGTTCCCCCTACTAACACATAAGTTTGGTCATTATATAGACCACTCCACCCCTTCCACCTACACCACCGAATGGTTTCACTTTCTCCTCCTATAATACACTTTCAAAACCCGTTCATTATTATTTACCATAGGTTTAACAAGATGGGACCAAAAAAATATTCGTCGAGTCAGGAGTGTTTTAGGAAATAATACTCTTTAACGGGGTTAGCCAGGAGTGGTTGCAAGCCAAAAGAATAATCATTAAGTTAGTTCGAATAATTCTTGAAATGTACTTTGCAACATTAGTCTACCTAGTAGAACTCAATTGGTTGATTGAGAGTTGGATGTAGTTTGTTACGACAAACAAACGAGGAAGCTATCATCTGCACTAACCTAGGAAAGGGAACTATTATGAAGTTACAAATCAAAAATATTTTACTCAAGTTTATTGATTAAGTGTTTAAGTTGAGTGTGTTGTAATCTATCATATGCAAGAACTACAGTGTGATCACTTGATGAACTAAACCAGAAAACATTTTGGCCAAATGATTAAGTTGACTTGCAAAGCTATGTCTACTAAATTCTATCGTATGAAAGAGATATGATTTGATTACTTAAATGTACAAAACTATCATTTGAGTGTTTCCCATCAGATGATATTTTCGAAAAGATTTCAAAATTAAATGAAACAGAATTCAACCATACCTTCTTTTGTTTCTCACGTTTTTGACATACCCAATATATATTGGCTTCCATTCATTATCTATGTTTGGGAGAAATGTTAGGAACACTCTAAAGACTATAACACTCTTTCAAATGCTCTCTCATATTGGTTTAAATTTACTTGGACCTAGGAATCGATACGGAGAACAAGAAGCATGAGATATGTGACAATATTTTCGATAGCAAATTACTTGATTGAATGGAGAGACGACTCTCCAACTCGCTCATGAAATTAATGCTAAGTCAACAATCATCGAGAGAGGCACCACAAAACGAACCAACACTTGGTATATATAGGTTGAGGAAAAACCCATTTTGTGGGGTTTTGTTCGAAACCTATCTTGTTCTAACATCCAACAATTCATAAAAGTAGGGCTTCAAAGCTTGATATGTAGAAAGTGAGAAAACTTCATTCTCAATTTTTCTAGAATTTTTATTGAAGTCTTTCATTTGCTTCGCTTTGATGGAAGTTTTATTTTGCCATAATGTATCCTAATTTCCTGATGAAGAAGCAATGATAGTATTCGAAGAATAAGCATTAGCTAACTCAAAGCAAGAAGTTGTGATAAGACAGGATGCAAGCAATATCTGGAATATATTTGATGGAAAGCTTGTTTTTAGTTTTAAAATTTAAAAATGGAGACGCACTCAAGGATGTTTGCAACTTACTACGAATTTAATAGTATTGATTTACGTAAGTGTGAAGGTTAGCATCCAAAAGAACAACATGACTATATAAGCAAGTGAAAGAATGGCACAAGCATGGACATGCATAGTAGAACTTGGCTGAATTAAATAACTAGAAATAAAATTATAAGCTAACAAGAATAAGTCAAGCAAAACAGTGGAGGAGGCTTATGGAAATGGAAGAAGAGCCCACTTGAAGATGGAGAAAACTTCATCTTCTTGATAAGCTGAAGGAAGAATCATCTCTTCACTCTTAGGAACCAAGATAAGACTCCAATAAAAATTGATCACCCTCACAAGAGCAAGCTCTCAAGAATTTCTTTAATTCTCATATATTTTAAAGTAACTTGTATAATGGATAAAGGGGAGGAAAAAATAAATTTTAAAATTCAAAACCTATATTTATATCATTGGCTAAGAGGAGGTTGATGCTTCTCATGCTCGAGTCAAATATTCCATACTAATGTCACACTTTCCGTGCCTAGTCTTCTCCTTGACTTTTCTTTGGGTTTTGGTTAAGAACTGATTGCCTCCAAGTAGGCTTGGTTGACTTCAAAATGCTCCTTGTGTCTTTTGCCTTGCAATGTCCACAACCCCCAAGCTTTATTGGGCTTAATAGGCTCAAATACAAAATTCCTATTTGCACCTATTTTATACATGAAAGATAATTCAATCAAAGTAAATTCTATTTTACAAACAAGGATTTTTGTTTATTTAAAGCTAATAAAGATCATTCCCATTCATGCACACTCATCATGGTGTCACACTAGGTAGTATGTTTGCAAGTGTTGGAGATCGTATATTGTCTAGAGATAAGGTGTTACGCTCCTACGTCACCACAATACACCACCAAAGAGAAAACACAATCTCGTTATAGAAAGAAAGAACCTTTATTGCTTTATGTTCTCAAAACAGTCAAACAAAGGAACCACCGTTCCTTTCTCACAGAAATGTTTCTGTCAACCTCTCAAGAGAATTTTCCCAAAAATCCCCTATTTACTGCCCAGAGTTGGATTTATATGACATTTAACCCTTTACAACACCCCTAACCGTTACTACCCCTTACGGTTTTTTATCCTTCCCTCGTAAACTCTCCAAATTCTATCTGGACTATGTTGAACCACTTTATGTTGGTCCTCAAGTCTAACAATACTCCCCTCCAAATCAACCACCTTGTCCTCAAGGTGAATTTCTGGAAATTGTTCTTTAATCATTTCAATGTCTTCCCACATAGCAGCTGCAGCCCCTCCTTCCTTCCATCGAATTAATACTTGTTCTATTGGGGATCCATGAGTTGTCACTATTCTTCTTCCCAAAATCTCTTCCGAAATCATTTCCTGCCTTTGTCCTTGCAGATCCGGTGGCATCTCAGATTCCACATGGTGATCCCCAACTGCCTTTTTTAACTGTGATACATGAAACACTGGGTGAATTCGAATGTGGTCTGGAAATTGTAATCTGTAAGCTACAGCTCTTACTCTAGCAATCACAAGGAAAGGACCATAATATCGAGCTGATAACTTTGGGTGAAGCTTGGTATGCACCAATTGTTGTTGGTGTGGCTGAATCTTCAAATAAACCATGTCACCCACCCCAATGTCTACCTTTCGCCGATGTCTATTTACAAACTTTGACATCTGGTCCTGTCCTCTCCTTAGGTGGAATTTTAATTGTTTTAATGCTTCATCTCGACTCATTAGATCCTGGGCCACCGCTTCCACCGCTGTCTCCCTTTGTATAAACTGAGTTAGGGATGGAGGAGCTCTACCATACACTACTTCATAATGGGTACATTTGACTGGTCCTTGATAGGTAGTGTTATACCAATACTCTACCCAATCAATAAAATTCACCATCCTTTTGGCTGTTAACTGAACAACGAAGATAGGTTTCCAGAATCCTATTGAGTACCTCAGTCTGCCCATCTGATTCGAGATGGTATGAAGTGCTCATTTTTAACATAATTCCTTGCAACTTGAACATTTCTTTCCAAAATATACTCATGAACATAGGATCCCTATGCTGACAATGGCTGCTGAAATTTCGTGCAGTCTCACCACCTCCTTCATAAAAATCTCTGCCACTATCCGGGCAGAATAAGGATGCTTGAGTCGAATAAAGTGTCCATATTTGCTTATTCTGTCCACCACAACCATGATAGCATCAAACCCATTAGATTTCGGTAGTTTCACTATAAAATCCAGACTCACTTCTTCCCATACAACCTCTGGTATAGGAAACGATTGCAGCAATCCCTGGGGCGAGCTAGCAAGGTATTTATTCTGTTGGCATACTGGGCAAGCGGACACATTCTGTTACGCATTTCTTCATTCCTTTCCAATGCAATGATTGAGAAATTCTTCTATAAGTTCTGAAAATTCCCGAATGACCTCTTGTTGGAGTAGCATGAAACTCCTTCAACAATTGAGGAATCCAAACTGAGGTAGGAGATAACACCAGTCTTCTTTTATAGTGCAATATATCATTCTCCAAAGTATACTTGCCATTTGAGCCTGAATCCTTCGGTAGTTCCTTTATGATTTTTCGCAGATCCCCATCCTTCAGCACTTCCTCTTGAATCTGTTCGGCACCCGACCATTATGGTCTAGATATGATCAATAATTCTGCTTTTTCTGATGCAGTATCCTCCATCACTCTAGACAGAGCATATGCTGCCTTATTGTTCTTTCCTGCTTTATACACAATATCAAAATCATAACCCATTAATTTTGCTAACCAATTTTGTTGACTTTGGGTGGTTATCCTTTGTTCTAACAAATATCTCAAGCTCCTTTGATCTGTGTCCATTGTGAATTTCCTCCCTAGCAGATAAGGCCTTCAATGTTGAGTGGCTAACACTAACGCCATCAATTCTTTCTCATATATTGATTTTGCCAGCGATGCTTCCGCCAAAGCTTTACTGAAAAACGCAATTGGTCTCTTATTTTGTGATAAAACAGCACCTATTCCCTTGCCCGAGGCATCACACTCAATGCAAAAAGGTACATTAAAATCTGGTAATATTAAAACTGGCGCAGAGGTCATAGCCCTTTTCAGTTTATCCATAGCCCTCGTACTCTCATCAGTCCATCCAAACCCTCCTTTTTTCAACTGAGTCAATGGTCGGGCTATTTTCCCATAATCTTGGATAAACCTCCTATAATATACCCTGTCAAACCCAATAACCCTCTCAAAGCTTTGATATTCTTAGGTGTCGGCCATTGTTCAATTGCTGTCACCTTCTGAGGATCCATCTTAACTCCTTCCCTAGATACCACTTGCCCCAAATAGTGTACTTCACGCTGGCCAAACTCGCGTTTCTTCATGTTGGCAAAAAATTGGCTCTGCCGCAAAGTCTTTAATATTATTTGAAGATGCCTTAAATGATCCTCCCACGTTCTACTGTAAATAAGAATATGATAAATAAAAAACAAGCACACATCTTCTCAAATAATTCTGCAGAATCTCATTCATCACACATTAGAACGTAGCCAGTGCATTGGTCAGCCCAAACGGCATAACCAATGACTCATAGTGCCCCTGTGCATGCAGAAAGCAATCTTCTTGATGTCGTCCTCTTGCATTCGTATTTGGTGATAGTCGGCCTTCAAGTCAATTTTTGAAAAATAGGAAGCTCCGTTTAATTCATCAAGTAATTCCTCAATAACTGGTATAGGAAACTTATCGGGTATAGTAGCCTTGTTCAATGCCCTATAGTTCACACAAAACCTTCAACTCCCATCCTTCTTTTTGACTAAGATGACGGGGCTTGAAAATGGGTTGTTGCTGGATCGGATGATGCCCGCCTTCAATATCTCACTCACTTGTTTTTCAATTTCTGTCTTCATTAGATGGGGATACCTACATGATCTCACATTAATTGCTTCCACCCCCTCTTTCAAGGATATTTTATGGTTTATTGTTCTCCTCGGTGGTAATCCCTTAGGTTCCACAAACACCTCCTTATTGTCTTTAATAATTTCTTTTATTTCTCCTCTTTGTTGGAGTGTTAATTCTTCGTCCATAGTCTCCATTCCTCCAAAGTCTTCTTTTTCAATTTTCCAGCATATCGATACTGTAGTAATCTCTTTTTCTTTCTTTAAAGATTGGGGTTTGACTATCTTCCTTGCCATGGACGGGTCCCCTCTTATGCGTACCATTCGGCCTTGATCCATAAAGCTCATTGATAAAGTTTTCCAATTTATTCTAACGTCCCCCAACTTGGCTAACCACACCACTCCAAGAATAATATCCACTCCACCTAATTCAAATAAGAAAAATGTTTCCTTGACAGTGTAGTCCTCCAACGCCACTTCTAACATACAACACCCTTCAGTCTCCTTCCTTTGACCATCTCCTAATTTCTCCTTGTACGTAGGAGTGCATTCTTTGGGTATTCCTAATTCCTAAACCAACGTTGCTAATATAAAATTGTGACTCGCGCCACTGTCGATCAACACCATTGTTTGCGGAGGAGTCAGCCTACCTGCAGACAACACTGACAGATTCATGGAAGACTCTCGATTTCCTTCTTCAGCTTCCTTCTCTTCACAGTCTTGCCCTTGTTGCTCGTTCCCTTCATCATCCTCCTCATTTTTCCCATGAATGATTACTCTATGGTGTTTGTTAGGGCACCTATGTCCATAACTGTAGGCTCCTCCACAATGGAAGCATCGTCCTTCCTCTCTTCTGCTCACGTATTCCGGGTAAGCTTGGCCTTCTATTCCTCCATCCTTCTCCGTTCGTTCCATTTCTCACCTCCTTGTACCCTCCCCCTGTTTCTCTTGTATTGTTTCCTCCATTAGATCCTGCAACCCCTTGCACCCCCTTGGAGTTCTCTGTTTTCGTTAACACCCCCATTTCTGCCATGATAATGAGATTGGGAGGTTTGTTGGATCATTCCTCCACCTTTCTCCATTGTGCCGTTCTCACCTAAATCAAGAGCAATCTCCATGGCCCTCATCAACTCCTTTGGATTATGTGGCCGAATTTGATTACGTATCTTGACCTGTAATCCCGCCAAGAAATATCCCAGTAATTGTTCTTGCATTATATTGGGAGCTTGAGATACTAAAAGTTCGAATTCTTGGATGAATTCTTCCACGCTCCCTTTTGTTTGACCTTTGCCAATTTCTCGAAGACCGAGCTTCTTTCCCTTTCTCTGTACCTTCGAAATAGAGCCTCTTTGAAATCCTCCCACAACGGATTGATTGCCTTCTGTCTTCAAAAATTGAACCAATGATTGGTGCCCCCTTCCATGTTGATAAAAGAAATTTTCAATTTCTCCTTGTTCGTTATATGTTGTATCTCAAAAAACTTCTCCGCTCTCGCTACCCATCTGTGAGGGTCAATCCCTTCAAATGTCGGTAACTCAATCCTTCTGGTCCAAGATTTGGGTTCTTCTTCCACCATGTCATATCTTTCTTCGTTCCTCTCCCTCAATTCCTTTTCCACCTCATCATTCACCGAATTTTCTTCTTCTTCAGATTTCTTTGTCCCCTTTCCTGAATTCTTTCATCAGTTCTTTCATCTCACGCATATCCATCATCCCTTCTTTGATGGTAGCAATGCCCGCTTTCATCTCTGCAATCGTCCGGCTAGTTTTGCTGGCCCACTTCTTAATAGCTCTCACTTGCTGCTCCATATTCCCCGAGCGACGTATTCGGCAGATCGGACCAATTGTTACGCTCCTATGTCATAACAATACACTGCCAAAGAGAAAACACAATCTCGTTACAGAAAGAAAGAACCTTTATTGCTTTATGTTCTCAAAACAATCAAACAAAGGAACCACTGTTCCTTCTCACAGAAATGTTTTTGTCAACCTCTCAAGAGAATTTTCCCAAAAATCCCCTATTCACTGCCCATAGTTGGATTTATATGACATCCAACCCTTTACAACACCCCTAACCGTTACTACCCCTAACGGTTTTTTATCCTTCTCTCGTAAACTCTCCAAATTCTATCTGGACTATGTTGAACTACTTTATGTTGGTCCTCAAGTCTAACCTATGGTCAGATTAACATAAGTGGGTGCAAACCTCAATGTATCAAGCCAATTTTGTGAGGTTGAATTGAGTTTAAAAATCACCTTCATTGGATGGTATTATAACCTATCTTAGCAAGACTTGTAGGGCCTATCGGTTCACCTGCTATCGGACTCCCCTCTATTCCCACACTTAATGTCCTCGGCATGAGAAAATGTGTTGAAGATTTCACAAATTATAATATATAGGTGAGTGTAAATCTCATTTTACAAAAACCAATTTTGTGAGGTTGAATAAAGTTAAAGTCTACTTTTGTAAAAGTGTGAATAAAGCTCTAAGTAATAGACGAGGGCCAACACAAGTGGTGGAGCATGATGTTTAATTTGATACCGAGCTGTGAATCTTATTAGGGCTTGACATGCTTTGAATCCTCTTAAAAGAGAGGAGTACTTTTGAGAACATAAGACACAGGTGGTGCTTGAGAATGAGGCTGGTCAAAAAGTTTGTGGTTTTCAATCAATTTCCAATAACAACTTTAGTATGATAACATAGTACTTGTTATTTTCTCTAATATAATTATTATGTGCTGTATCGTGATGCCAATGGTAATTGGTGATATGAAATTGAAGGCTGCGTTGAGGTTGACAACAAATTGAAATGAAATATAACACTCGGTCAATTTTATTGAAGAACAGTATGTCCATTAGCTGTAGTACTATATCTAAGCTTAGACCTGTTGTTAATTTTTTATTGTTAGTTAATTAGTTATTCCAATTCTGTTTTCACAAGTAATCTTCTGTCTCGTTTGTCATACTTCTTTCTGGAAGCACCGACTAAAATATATTCACTTCACTGATTGTTTTTATATCAACATTTGTTGGGTTATCTTAGAACAACTTTTCTCTTCAAACAACTTGTGTCTACAAATACGCCACAACTTTTTTTCTTGTGTGCAAACCTTCTCAACCAGAAACAAATTATAGGTGTCTACATTATGTGATGATTCGAGGCATAATAAATCCACTATTCAACAAACATGCATTGCATTGAAGTATGTTTATAATGTACCTCACACGGCAAGCACTGTTGTGTGATATATTTGCTTAGAAACTACGTGGTGTCATGTATGAGATCGTTCATGCCACTCTCCTGAAGGTATAAGCTTAACAAAATACAATTCTTTTCAGATGAGGAGGACAGGATCATAGTCGCTGCTCATGCAATCCATGGGAACAAATGGGCAGCCATTGCCAGGCTTCTACCTGGAAGAACAGATAATGCCATTAAGAACCACTGGAATTCCACTCTGAGGCGTCGGGGAGTTGAACTTGATAAGATTAAATTAGAACCTGGTAACTTCATGGAAGATGCTAGCTTGGAGAAAGCAAAAGCATCCTCCGAGGACACTCTATCATGTGGTGATGTTTCTTTGAAATCCTCAGAAGGGAGAGATGTCAGTTCTGTGGAGATCATGGATGATAAATCTGATGGTAAAGCACAAGCTGAGGGCCAATTACACCACAACGTCAAGGATCCACCTACCCTTTTTCGGCCTGTAGCTCGTGTAAGTGCTTTCAACGTTTATCACTCGAATGATGTTATACAGCCTTCAACATCAATTCAAAGACCTGTCCCGATGCAAGGACCCATTTTACAATCTTCAAGACCAGATATGGAATTTTGTAGAATGCTTGAAGGAATTTGTGGTGACCGGGCAGTACCTCACCAGTGTGGCCATGGTTGCTGTGCTGCTCCAAATGGTAGAAAGTCCGAAAGCTCTTTGTTGGGACCGGAATTCATTGAATTTTCTGAACCCCCATCTTTCCCAAATTTTGAGTTGGCTGCAATCGCTGCAGACATTAGTAACCTTGCTTGGCTTAAAAGTGGATTGGAGAATAGTAGTGTGAAAATTATGGGAAACACCTCTGGCAGTGCAATTGCTAATGGATCTCGAGTACATATTGGCCGTTAGATTGCCTAATAAATCATCATTGGTCCTGAGTGAGGACTGGATAATGGGCATGATGCAGGCTAAAGTGATGATTGTCTGTTTTCCTTGCAAATGTAATAAGGCAACCAAAGTGAATCGATGCTATAACGTGGGATTCATGAGTTCAACGAACAATTTTGCTTTTTGGTGTTTTGACTGATTAGATACTTGATTTGGAAACTAACAATGTTCGATGTAGAAAGGGGAAATTACTTACATTTCAATCCGTTGAGTTGCTGCTCTTATGTGTACTTTGTAACTGTGTGCGAAACAATGCCGAAGAGTTATTATTTTCTCCTGCGTGTCGCCAAGGTTTTTATACAATATGAAATGGTAATAGGAAGCACTTATTAGTATATTTTTTAAACACATTTTGTAATATTTTTTTTAAGCATATGACTTTACTTTCAAACGATTTTATAATATATGATAGATTTGAACTAGTAATAGAGATATGAAGAATGTGTTGGCGAATAAATACCTAAGACTACGTTAGAATTACTAACTCTACTATCTTAGAATTGGTTAACATCAGTCTACATTATATGATCATTATTTTCTTAGCGCAACACGAATAATCACTTGATTTCCGTCGCCAATGCAATGTAAAAGTCGGTTCAACTTTCTAGATGTTTCTCTACTCCTCTGCCTTGGGAAAAATTTGAGCATCTCCAATTACGAGATATTTAAGGGTTGCGTGCAGTAACTCTTCTGCTGGAGTGATTTCATGTGTTTCTATGCATAAAATTGTTTTAAAAAAATTCTCTGTTATTTCTTTTAGCAACTTAGCCTAATAACGAAGTCTAACCTGAAAACAATTGTAAATTATCAATAGTTTGGAATTCCCTAATGTATAAGTTGTTTAATAATAACGTGACTAAGTAAGAACCACAAATTATATTATCTTTGTTTAATTGATATTCAATGATAAAACTAATTTGGATTGTAATATAATTGTGTTCCCTATTTTCTGATTTAATATCATCCTTTTATATTTTAAAAAAGAAATCTATGTTTTCTTATTTTTATTTATCGTGAGATCCTTGTGTTCTCATTTTTGACCCAACAAATTTCTGTTCGTTATATTCTATAAATCTAGAGACGAATAATAACTTTGATAACTTAAAATAGTAAAATTTGAAATTTTAAAATACGTAATAATTTAAGTTTTTCATATCCTTTCATATATCTATGTCGATATTTCCTTTTCATTCTTCCACAATAAATATTTTTTTTATAAAGTTTATGTTATGTATCTCTATGAAACTAATATTCAACTATCTAACATCACAAAAAACATACCACTAAAATTGAAAAACAAGAAAAAAAAATGGGGAATTACACCAAACCATGTAGAGAAACATACAAAACCAAGAATGAACCATCTCTAGAACCTGACCAAGAAAAGATCTTACCTCTTGTGCATAAGAGGGGTAATGTAGTTGAGAAACACCATCTAATTTAGTTGGATCTACTTCTATGCCTTTGCTAGATATGATGTGGCCCAAAACTATACCATGTCTAACCATAAAGTGTCATTTTTCATAATTCAGAACAAGGTTAGCTTCTGTGTACCTCTCAAGTACTTTAGTAAGATTAACTAGGCATTCATCAAGAAAGGAACCATAAATGCTAAAATCATCCATGAAAATTTTCATGCAGTGTTCAATAAAATCAAAAAAAATACTCATCATGCATCGCTGGAAGGTTCCAAGGGTATTGCATAGACCAAAAGACATCATTCTATTAGCAATTGTTCCAAAGGGGTAGGTAAAGGTGGTCTTGTGTTGGTCTTCTGGTGCAATACATATTTGGAAATAACAGAAAAAAACCATCCAAGAAATAATAGTAGGTCTTACCTGCTAAAAGCTCAAGCATTTGGTCAATGAAAGGAAGAGGAAAGTAGTCATTCCTTGGGGCATGATTCAAGTGTATAATGTCAATACAGATTCTCTAACTGTTCTACACCCTAGTTGAAATCAGTCCATCCTTTTCATTATTCACCACAGTAATCCTAGATTTCTTGGGGAAAACCTAAACTGGGCTCACCCAAGTGCTGTCAGATATAAAATATATAATACCAGTTTGTAGCAGCTTGGTGACCTCCTTTTTCACCAATTCAAGAATCTGGGTATTAAGCCTACACTGAGGCTATCGCGCAGGTTTAGTTCCTTCTTTTAGTAAGATTTTGTGCATAGATATAGCAAGGTTGATACTTGGCATGTTTGCAAGTGTCCACCAATAGCCTTTGTGCTATCCAATCACTTGCAACAATTTATGCTCTTGTTCAGCATAAAGAGCTATAGAAATAATCACTGGAAGTTTTTCCTCTTGTTTCAAATAAGCATATTTGAGATGATCAGGAAGTGGCTTCAATTTAAGTGATGGGGGCTGGCTAATGGAGGGTAGACATTTAGTGCTGAGAGAAACTTCAACAACCTACAAAGTATAAAAGTTGGACTCATCTATTATTATTGAGAATGTATCAACAACATTTCTCGAAATATCAAAACCCTATAATTTACACCATCCGACAATATAAACTCCTCTATCTCATCTGTTGTCCAGACAATTAAATAAAACAAATCACAGTCTTTTAGAAAATTTAGAACATTGGTGTGTACTATATCATCTATAATGTCAAGATACATGAAATTATCCTCAGGGATATTTCATAATGTCTAGTATGTTAAACTGAACTAGACTGTCTCTAAATTCCAGAGTCAACTGCTAGCTTACCCTATTTTCTTTATACCCGTGTGTTTCCTTTTTAATCTGTGAAGATCATGTTTTAAGCAAGAGTAGATGATAGATGATCTTGCAGGTGATAGAGCTTTCCAGTGAGTTGAGAGAACACTTTTAGTTTATTTTGAATGTATATGTGCACATTAAAATCTATATTGAGAAGGATATGTTTTTGAAATACTATGATGAATGAAATATGTATATATATATATATATATATATATATATATATATATATATATATATATATATATATATATTATATAGAACTTTTGCAATTTATAGTTGTTAATAGATGAAAATTTGGGATGTTACAGTTATAATTTGAAAAACTAATTAAATATAACTAATAGAAGAAAAACAAAGTCAGATATGTAAAAAAAAATAAAAAATAATGCAGATAAATGCAAAAAATTGAAAATTGGAGATAAATTAGAAAATTGAAAACCAAACTCAAATTGGATTTCCCAACAACGACACCAAATTAAATCGTAGTCTTTTCACTAGCAAATTAAAAGAATTCTAGTATTGATAGTCTAAAACAATGCTAGACTATCTAACACTAAAGAGATGATTGTATAGATAGCGAAAAGTTAACCACAAGTTGTCTCACAACCAATCAAATAGTAAATTCTGTTATTCAATGTTCAAAACTTATCTGCAACAAAGAAAGTTAGTAATAATAGTAAATTAAAGAAGGGGGTTTGAGGATTGTTTTGTAGAAAGTTAAAATAGGTGATGTAAAATAATAAAGAAAATAAGTTGACTCTCATGTTCTACCATAACAATTTCTTCATTAGCTTTCCTAAGATTATTATCCTTAATTTGCATCACAAAGTTGAACTTAATCAAAGAAGCATCAATCAAATTCAACATAATCTTATCAACAAAACAAGCATTTACCGACGTATTTAATACCTCACATTGTTTCCAAGCGTCTACTCAATGAGATGTATATCTTTTATCTCTTGACTAAGCATACAAGAAATTGACTAAGTCTAAGCGAATTAACCAAGAACTCTAATTAAGGAAAAACAACTGAATTCTCAATCAGCGTTAAAAAATAATTACTTTTCCAAAAATTAGATTTCAGAAAGACCAACAATGAAGCACAACTGTTTATAGATCTAAGAAAAACCTTTATTAAATAAAAACCTCAGAATTCATTGTGAAATCACAAGAGAATCAATTCTGAAAAGATTTTTAAGGTGAGTTCAAAAAGAGGGAGGGGGTGAATTGGACCTTTAAAATCTTTTCCAAATATGATGTAAAGTATAAAAGAAAGAATGAAATCTTTTGATAGAAACAATTAATTGTGGGTTTAAAAGCTATTCAACAAAAAAATAATTAATTGAAAATTATAAGCAGTCCATTGTAATTCTAGTCAATACACCTTAACCAAAAGTTAATCAATTCAATTCAACAATCAATCAATTATAATTTCTTGATCAAGAATCCAACCACAAAAAGTAATCAACTAAATCTGAAAAACAGTAAATGTGATTTTTACAAATTATGGCAAGAAATATTATAATAAATTGATCCACAAAATCAATCAGATACTCTTTTTTCCTGTTAATCAGTAACACATAAAAGCAATCAATTAAATCATTAAAACAAAAAATTGATGTTTTTAGAAAATCATAGTTTTATAGAATGTTCAAAAATTAATGTTTTCAGCACAATCAATGATTACACTACAAACTAGATGCGTTTAGATCAAGAAGTGATACACAGTACAATTTAAAAAGAAAAGCACAGTCAGTGCAATATACAAAAGGTAATAATTGAAATACAAAAATAGTAAATTGATTTTTTGTGCAAAATTACAAATTATGCAAATTTGAGATGCGATTTAAGATTTAAGAAAAGAGAAAGCAAGAACACTTGAATTTATACTGGTTCACTCTTCAACAAGAATTACATTCAGTCTCCTTGTCAATCAAGCAAAGAAATTCACTAGAAATCACAAGTGTACAACAATGCAATTAAGAACTTGTCTTGCATCCTACAAGATCACTCTCAACCCTACTGCACTTCTACAAGTGTAAACTCTATACAATTGTAGTCCCAAAACACCTTACAAACACAGTTGCAACCAATATAACTTCAAAACAAAAGAGAAACTCAACATTGTAACGACTTCCCTCAATGAAGAAACACTAGAACAATGTAGCAGTCTAAGTTCAAGGACAAAGCTCAGAGATCCACTCTCTTGATTTCTCTTCATGAAAAGGTCACTTTGTTCTTAAAGAATAGCTCTCAGTTCACGTTTCAAAATTATCACTATTTGTTTCACTCTAAAAAATTGTATTATAAAATTGTCAATTAATTGTATTTATAAATAGTTTTAAAAATATTATACTGTAATAAAAACAATTGATTGAAAATCATATTGAATCGATTGATTTCGTTAACACACACACAACGCTTACACACACATACACTCACACACAAAAAAAAAACAAATACAGACAAAGAGATACAGACACATAAACAAACACACATACACGTACACATACATACAAACATACAGACATAGAAACATTAACATAGCTACATAAATAAAAATAAAAAACAAAATCATACATGAAAATTTAGGGAATGACGGTAGAAATCGAGAGGTAGCAAAAGCGTAAAATAGAAGCTTAGCTGATTCACTATGTATGCAACCCAAAATACTTTTTAAGTTAGATAAGATCCTACCCAAAAAGAAAAAAAAAAAAAAAACGTTTTAGTTTAGAATTTAAATATGAAAAAATCTTATATAAAGTTAAAGTGCACTTGTTTTCTTAAATTCCATGTCAAATTAAGAAGAAATAAACAAACCGCCAAACTAAAAAGAAATGTAATATAGACATAATACGATTCTTTTAATTATTTATACAATATTATTGTTTAACTGTTTATTGCTTATGTATACGTATCAATTCTCAACTAAAAATGCTAAATCAAAAATTTTAAACAAATAAAAGAAGTAGAAAAAAAAATTATAACAATCATAGGCAATTTTCTAAATGGGACTTTAGATATTTCCATACCTATGTTCGTTTCAACTTGTTCAGACTAAATTTTTATAGATAATTTACACAACTATTTATGATTAAAAAATTGGAAAAGAGATAAAATAAGAAATATTAAGATAAATAATATAACAAAAAATTAAAAAAAAATTGTAAAAAGATATTACATGAAGTATCCATAAAATAAATGACAAATTTTAAGAAACTATAAAATATATTGGACAAAAATATTTTAAAAATAAAATAACTCAAATTTAAAATACATATTGTTGAATAAAGTGTTTATTTTAAATTTCTTAACTACTGTACTTTGATTCTTTTTGTTGAAAAAATACAAAAAAAGGTTATATAATATGAAACCACCTACCACCACCTCCACCAAACCCAGTCCCCGAAGTTGACCAAAATCATAACAAGACCAAAAACCAAACCAAACTCAAGATTCCAACTTCACTAACCTTTGTGCTCTCTCTATAAAGTTCAAACTCATAAACCATACCCTAACTATAACACCCTAGTTTGCCACACAATTCAATTTTGAGCATTACCAATGGCTTCAGAGAGCTCAGAAGTGAGGCTATTGGGGAAGTGGGCCAGCCCATTTAGCAACAGGGTAGACCTTGCTCTCAAGCTCAAGGGAGTTTCCTACAAATACTCTGAGGAAAATCTTGCCAACAAGAGCGAGGACCTACTCAAGTACAACCCTGTTCACAAGAAGGTTCCTGTTCTGATCCACAATGGGAACCCCTTAGCTGAGTCACTTGTTGTTGTGGAATACATAGATGACACTTGGAAAAACAACCCCTTCTTGCCTCAAGACCCTTATGAGAGAGCCTTGGCACATTTCTGGGCCAAGACCTTAGATGACAAGGTTAGCAAATCTTGTTCGCTTTACATTTCTGTTCCACTGTTTGATTCTTGCATCTTTAGATTATGCTCTGTCCTGCAAAATCAGATTGCAATATTAAGATCTTATTTCATGCAATTCAATAATTTCTTATAGGTCTAACTTGATTTAAAGTTGAATTAGTTCGAGTAGATTTTAAATTTAAATAACTTTTAGGGATTGATATATTATTTCTTTCGAGGATTCATTAAATTGTTTATATTTTGTTTTAATATTGTAGTGTCTTTTTTAAGTGACTTTTAAATATTTTTAAATTTCTCTTTCGGTTTCTTAATTTATTTTACTATAAAAATTAATATATGTTTTTCAACACATAAATATATATATTGTTGTAAAATAAATTACTATAATACCATAAATTATGTGAGGTGTGTTTCAATTTAAGTTACACATAAATAATAAAATTGATGCTGGAAATATAAGAGATTTAAACCAAAATTATTAGCCAAAATTTGAAAATAAATAGGTCCTCAAAATAAAAATGGATCAGGTATTAAGGGAGGTGAATTTTATTTAAGTTTAACTTTTATGTTGAAAAAAAAGTTTTTACAATGAACACATTGAAACATAATTAATTTCATGTTGAAATTAATTATAACTGAAACTAACTACAAAAAATTAATTTCATTCAAATTTAATTTTGCATACATTAAATTAAAATAAATTTTCGATTTGTTTAATTAAAATAATTGGGATATCAATTGAAACCCTTTTTTCTTTTTTAAAAAGAAGACTAGTCAATCATTATTTTCAGAAAGACAAAACTTTAACACAAGTTTTGTTGTTTTAATATTGTTCTATAATTAAATTGGAATTTCACTTTGATAATGAAAGATTTTCATTAAACTATACTTTGGATACAAGATTTGCATTTAAAATTTGATTTGAGAATAACATGAAAAAAAATAATACTTGAGGAACTGTATCTCCTTCTGGTCTGATCGAATAAGGTTTAAAATTAAAAGTACTATCAATTTTTAGCAACTAAGAGCTTAGAAATAGAGTCCTTTAGAGAAGTGCAAAATTGTTTGGCCAAAACACTAGTTCAGGGTAGAACTTGACGCTGTTCTTATTACTTTTGATTTTAGATTTTGCCTGCGATATGGAATGCATGCTGGAGTGATGAGAAGGGGCGTGAGAAAGCAGTAGAAGAAGCCTTGGAAGCTTTGGAGATCCTGCAGGAAGCACTCAAAGGCAAGAGGTTCTTTGGAGGAGAAAGCATAGGATTGGTAGATATTGCAGCTAATTTCATTGGGTATTGGGTTGCTATATTGCAAGAAATTGCAGGGTTGGAATTGCTTACACTTGAGAAATTTCCAAAGTTATATAAGTGGAGCCAAGAGTTTGTCAATCACCCTGTGATCAAGGGGGGCCTGCCTCCTAGAGATGAATTGTTTGCTTTCTTCAAAGCTTCTGCAAAGAAATAGAACAATTTTAGAGGTCGGATTCATAATAAAGTGGCATGATTTTCTTGGAAATATTTATCTTGTTATGAGGGAAAAGTGGTGTGTTTGGGTATTGGCTATTTTAATTTCAACTCAAAAAGTGGTGCTCTGTTTTGTTGCCTGATTTCTCAACTAAATTGAACCAAACTAAGAAGTTGCCCATATGGGTATTCATTATAGGATTTTTGGTGCGAGAGGAAAGTGTTGTACTTCCACTTCTCTCCATTATTAATGTTCTTATCTCTCACGTTTACGATTTCTGGTGGACATAAACCTCAAGTCAGAGATAATTGACTCTCTTTGGATACAAAATTACCAAGCTATTGTGTTTATTTGTTAAAAATGTTCTATAATTGTAATTGTATCTATAAAAATATGTCTCGGGCTGCACACAAGTATGAGAAAATTCTAGGTGAATACATTGTCCACTAAGTTTCCAATGCATTCCCTTTAGACAGAAAGAGAGAAAAACAATAAAGGATAATTTCATATTTTGAACATTGTCTATTATTTTAATAACAAAGTTTGTTAGCTGGACTCCTCTAGTTGCAAATACGATAAATTTTGTTCGTGAGAATGAAGGCTTTTTAACCACAATACTTTTGTTTCAACAATAAGTCAATCTCGAATTACACACTAGAAAGTGTCTACAAAAGGTGAAATTGATTTTGCTCAAACTAGAATTAGATCTCACGTTAAAAAAGAAAAATAAAAAAAAATTGTTCACTAAGTCCAATTTCTATCAAGATACTATAGAGCTATCAATAATGAAAAAATTAATAACGACCGTTAAAGAAAATTTTTCATGTTGATTTCGGAGAGTTAATTTCATTGTTTTTTATTCTTTTTCTTCTTTTTTATTGAGAGGTTTTAAAACTATTTGTTTTCTCAATGAATTCTACTTCTTCTTATATTTGTCCTTATAAAATACTCAGTTGATCTTTCCATCAATAACTTAGCTTGTAAGAGGTATGTAACTAACGAATTTGTCTTGCCCTTTGTGTCTAGAATGTGCAGAAACAGGTCAACATTTGTTTGTCACTTATAAGGTAGCTCAAAATGTTTGGGATCAATGTGAAAGGTGGGTCGGGAATGTTACTGTCAGACATGAATCGATCAAAGCTCACTTCCTGAGTTTTTGCTTGATGACTCGACGACATAGTGTTAATGTAGCTTGGAAAGGGATGTGGGTGGCTATTGTGACAGAGCTATGGAACCACAGGAATAAAGTGGTTTTTAATAGAGGGGTAGTGGATCCCATGGAAATATTTACTCTTGGACAGCTTAAGGGTTGGTTATGGTTTAAGCACAAGTTTAAGGGGTGTACCTTTTCATACTTAGACTGACACTTTTCACCTACCAAGTGTATGGAATCCATGGGGTAATCCTTGAGTCTGAGCATGTGTGGTTTGGAGGGGGATGTTTGCATGTGCGTGCAACGAGGTAGGAGGATCTTGATTATGTAAGAACGTTGTATTGGGAGGAGGAGTGGGTAAAGAGTAGTGTAAATGTCTTTTTTCAATCTTTCTTCTGCTTTCTTTGGTTTTTTTTTGTATTAGTCTTTTATTGGATTACTAGCTTTCCTTGTCGGTACCTATATGTATACGGGTTGGAACACCCATGAAGTGTTCCGTTTTATTTTATTCATTTTTGGCTGTTCAAAAAAAAAATACTCGTTGATATAT